>Ga0210384_10000212_pt1 | contig 90602 bp, 68 predicted proteins | sample IncBWH2MmetaG_FD_160574 | JGI IMG/M metagenome (GOLD analysis project Ga0210384, IMG submission 160574) | Forest soil microbial communities from Barre Woods Harvard Forest LTER site, Petersham, Massachusetts, United States - Inc-BW-H-2-M | ecosystem: Environmental > Terrestrial > Soil >... | reverse complement strand
GTGATCTTAAAATTGACCACGACCCGCTTTATGAGTTCATATTCCCGTTCGGTGACCTACTCGCGTTCATGGTCCTTGTTGTAGCGGCAATTGCCTATCGTCGCCGGCCGGAGATCCACAAAAGGTTGATGTTGTTTGCAAATATCGCGCTTATGGGTGCTCCCTTGGCGCACTTCATCGGCCACAATCCTTGGCTCGCCGCGATGCCGCCAGCCATCATCGTCATACCTATCTCGATGTTCCTCATCGCCGCGGTAGCGAGAGACTATTTGCTGACGAGGAGAGTGCATCCGCTGACGAAGGCTCTGGCGGTCGCGATGTTTCTATTCGGACCGCTTCGAGCCGGCATCATCGGTCCGAGCCTGGCATGGCACCGGCTGGCCAGTTGGCTCGCCCGATAGCACGGAAGCGCTGATCACGTGAAATCATTTGCCGTAGTAAACTCGGAGTCCGCTGGAACTGTTATGCACGCCATTCGGCTGATCAAGCCCGCACCGCCGCTGCGGGCGTACGTCCGCTTCTACGCACAACGTAGCGTGCGAATTGACGATGGCATCGTAGTGCACCCCATAACTGCCCGGGCTACGCCATTGATCGAGTTCATTCTGGGAGATCGCATCCAGGTCTTCTATCACGATCCGGCGCTGATGCAGACGAGCCCTCGATCCGTAGTGGTAGGCACGCAAACTCTATATTAGCCGGTCTGGCTTTTTTGTTTGTGGGGTAATGAATGGTTGGCAAAGAAGACGTAATAGTCCCATGCCTGTCCGGTTTGAGACGAAATCCTTCAGTGCGGTAATCGGTGTGCGACAGGCGGGGTGAAATTGACGTTGGTTGCTTTGTCTCGGAGGCTCATCTAAATCATGACGCTCACTACTCGAAGACAATTCGTCCAGCAGACAGCATTGGCGGCAGCGGCCCTTTATCGCCGCACAGTTCCAGACTTTCTCAAAGACATTGCTGCAGCACCAGGGCAAAATCCGGCTCCGGTCGATGCCGCTTCCATTCGAAAACTTGTCTCCGGAATTAGCGGCCACGTGATCACACCTGAAGCGGCAGAGTACGAATCGACGCGTCAGGTGTTCAATCGCGCGTTCGATCGCCGGCCCGCGGTGATCGTGCGTTGCGCCGGCTCATCCGACGTCGCGCGTGCTCTCGACTTTGCTGAGGCCAAGAATTTACCTCTGGCGGTGCGCGGCGGAGGCCATAGCCGCCTCGGATACGCGATGTGCGACGGGGGAGTGGTGATCGACCTTTCCGGAATGAAACGAGTGGAAGTCGACGCCGGCAAGCGCGTAGCCCGCGCGGAGGCAGGCGCGATGGTGCGTGACCTGGACGAAGGGACGCAGCGCTTTGGGCTTGCGACAACCTCAGGCGGCTGCCCGACGGTGGGCATTGCCGGCCTGACGCTCGGCGGGGGAGAAGGCCGCTTGATGGAAAAGTACGGCGCGGCGTGTGACAACCTGCTGTCCGCGCAAGTAGTTACTGTGGACGGGAGACAAGTCGAGGCCAGCCACGAGTCAAATCCAGATCTTTTTTGGGCGATTCGCGGGGGAGGCGGCAACTTCGGTGTGGTGACGGCGCTGGAATACCAGCTCCATTCGGTAGGTCAGGTTGTGTCCGGAGCGTTGTTGTATCCCGCCGGACGCATTCCAGAGCTTCTGGAGGCTTTCACTAAATTTCTTGCGGGGGCCCCGGATGAATTGGACGTATTTGCCCAGTTGTTGCCGTCCGAACGGGGACCAAGGCTCAAAATTGATCTCTGTTATTGCGGCGATCCACGAATGGCGAATGACGTGATCCGGCCACTGCGTGCGCTCAAACCGCAGGATGACAGCGTCAAAGTCATGTCCTATCTGGAAGCTCAGTCAGCCGGTGGATTTCTTCAAGCGCCGGTTGCGCACTTCCAAACGAACCTTCTTCTCAGGGAATTCAGCGGGGCAGCCATTGCAGCGATCACGACCGCAATCAACAACGCGCCGGCACGGTGCAAGGCAATCATTGTGGCTTTGCGCGGGGCCGTTAGCCGGGTGAGTTTGAGCGACATGGCGTTCGCTCAGCGCCAGCCGTGCTATGAGGTAGACATGACGGGCGTCTGGAGCTCTCCCGCGGAGAAGGCCGACGCGGTGCATTGGGTTCAGGCCACGCGCGAAAATTTGCAGCCGTTCGCGAACGGAGTGTACGTAAACCAGTTGGGCGATACGAGCGACCAGCTTGTCCGCGCGGGCTACGGGCCGAACTATGCTCGCCTCGTGGAGATCAAGAAAAAGTACGACCCAAAGAACATGCTGCGGCTCAACCAAAACATCAAGCCGGATTAGGTGCGCGGATAGTTAAGAGACTTGGGCTCATCGCAGTTTGGGGGCGACTCGTCGGCCATTCGGAAACGATGAGAACGTGTCTCGTCCCTAGTTGCAGGCCTGCGCCGAGCCAAATCAGTCCCAGGCTGAAAGGCAAGTCACTCGTTTTTCGCGGTCTTAGTCGATTTCTTCCTCGGGGCCTCATCGGATTTGCGGCCATTAGCCGCAGTCATCACGAAACTGGTGAGGTCGTCCAGTTCAGCGTGGCTCAACGTCGATCCGTAGTTCGCCGGCATCAGCGATTCCGGCTGCCGTGCAATGCTTTCTAGGTCCGGCTTCAGGAAGAGATGGAAGCTGCCATCCACCGCTTGCAATTGCAACGAGAAGTTGTCCTCGTTCCTTACCACCCCGGAATATTTTTGCCCATCACGCGTTGTTAAAACAGCAATTCCCGCTGGCGTTTCTCCGGACTTATTGGGGTTGGTAATGGCCTCGCGCAGTTCATCCGCGGAATGTGTGCGCCCAAAGGTGGAGAGGTCCGCCGCAATAAAGCCGCCCTGGCCCCCGATGAGATGGCACTCGGAACACTTTGCCCGCCCGAAAAAGAGCGTTTTGCCGTTGCGTGGATCGCCCGCGACCCGCGCTGTTTTCGTTTGTCCCTGAAGTACGCGGAGATACTTCACCAGTGCGTTGATCCGGGCAGCGTCCAGCGCGGCGAAGGACGGCATCCCGGTCTCCGGGACGCCGTCATGAATGATACGAAAAATCCAAGCATCGGGCTCCCGCTGCACGGTGGCCCTCGTCGCAATATTGGGAGCGCGTTCTCCGCCGCGTCCATCAAGTCCGTGACACTGAGCGCATCTGCTCTCGAAGGTGCGGCGGCCTTCGGCCGAGGATTGGCTCTCAGACGGCGGCCCATTCACGGAATGGCGCGGGGGTTGTTGCTGTGCAGGGATGCCCGTTACCCAAAGCAAGCAATAGAAACCCACCGCCAGCCACAGGCATACACGACCAACCTTCAAATGAGCAGAGTCCCTTTTCCAGTTCATGGCTTTGGCTTCCGAGGCCGGTCGGTATCACACAGGGACGGGCTCGCACTCCTCGATTCCGCCTTCGCAGAGTTGACGGCTTCTCAAAACATGAAACTAACGCCGCGGAAATGAAAATGCCTTCCCTTTTCAGCTACTCTGATACTGTAGCGGTTCGGCCTGTGTCAACTGCTTTCTGCTTCGTGGCATCGCGGCACAGCAGAACATCTTTCGATTCCCCAACGAGCAGCAACGATACCCACTATTCCTTTGAGGCGCTCGTTGTCCTTCAAGACGACAGCCGCGAAGTCTCCTGTCCATGAGCCCGGTGGATCGAAGCAGGTTCGTGAGGAAGAGGGATTCCCTTTCCCGCCCCGCATGTCACCCCCTTCCACGCTTATGGAAAACAGTGCTACAGTGCGCGCGGTTCGAAATGACCAGGAGTCGATAGATTATGAAAGCACCGGCTTGTTTCATACCTTCGCACCACCTTAAGGCGATTCTCTTGACGGGCGCCTTACTGGTGGTGGGAGTCGTCGCATCGGCCCTGTCTCCTTGGGCTGAGTCTCGTCAGGAGGCACCGAAGAGCAACGATGACGCCGTGCTCTTGGAAGGGTTCCGCCACGTGGAAGTTGCCTCTGTCTCCGACGCTCTGGAGCAAACCACCGGTCGAACGATGTATCTGTCCCATCGCATGCGTCCCATTTTTCCTGCCAAATTCGCGGGTTTTGCTCTTACCGTGCTGCTCAAGAAAGAAAAGAACCAGGATCCCGACGCACTTACGGGCATGCTGGCGGCCATCGACCGTGGTTCGGCAGATTCTGTCTACGTGATGGTGGTTGAGGATGGCGCCGATATCGCTGGAATGGGTGGCCTCATGGGAACGGCGATGTCCGCGCGGAACTTTTCAGGAGCGGTCATCGACGGCGGAGTGCGGGATACGGCCTACCTTCAGAAAATCGGCTTCCCCGTCTATGCGCTGGGCAGTGTTCCCTCCACGTCCGTCGGCCACTATCGATTTGCGGGAGCAAATATCCCGGTTCTGTGCGATGGAGTTTCCGTCAGCCCCGCGGATATCGTGGTCGCGGACTCTGACGGCGTAGTCATAGTGCCGCGGGCGTCCGCGTCGCGGGTACTGGCGGTCGCCCAAGAGATGGATTTCAAGGAGCACTCGATGTACGCCTATATCGAAAAACTGAAGTCCATCGAAGAGGCCGTCAAGAAATTCGGGCGGCTCTGAAGCGGCCAGGAAGTTGTCGCCATTCCCCCCGAAAATTCGCACTGGATTTCGCGCCAGGTTCTGTAGTATAGACACTTTCACCAGATGATCTGTATTTTCATTTGTGCCTCACGGGTTCCACCGAACGAGGAAGCGTAGCGTGCAAGCGTCAGGCAAACGCACCTATACCATTACTTCCCTGCAGCGCGGTCTCCGTTTGCTGGGGCTCTTTGCACTGGAAGAAAGTGGCCTGTCGGCGACGGACGTGGCGCGACTCTCCAGTCTGCCCGTGAGCACCGTCCATCGTTTTCTGGTCAACCTGGAATCAGCGGGTTTTCTGAGCTGCGATAGCGCCGGCCTGTATCAATTGGGAATTGCTTGCGTTTCTCTGGGCCAAGCGGTGCGGGGACAACTCGATGTGCGCAGAGCCAGCCTGCCCCAGTTGCAAGAACTGAATCATTGCACCCGGGAGACCGTGCATCTGACGGTGCGTCACGGATTGTCCGCAGTTTACGTCGAAAAACTGGACTCCCCCGAACCGCTACGTATCCACTCCCGCATCGGCGCGACCGTTCCTCTGTACTGCACCGCGGTCGGAAAGGTTATGCTCGCCTATCTTCCGGAAGCCGAGCGTGAAAAGATTCTGGATCAGCTGGAGCTGAAACGCTTTACGGAGAACACCGTCAGTAACCTCCAGGAATTACAGGCGGAATTGCACCGCGCTAGGCAAAAGGGATACGCGTGCGACCTTGAGGAGCATGAGTCTCACATTCGGTGCATCGCGGCGCCGATATGGGATCACGCGGGGATCGTTAACGCGAGTCTAAGCGTTACTGGCCCTGCGGTGCGCATGTCAGCTGCCCGTTTGCGCCAGATCGCCCCGCTCATTCGCGACGCGGGCCTGAAAATCTCCGCACAATTGGGTTATCAACCTGCGAAAAAGATGCGCTCCCCCGCGACTCCGCCGTCCAGACAAGCTGGTTCCGAGACCTTCGGAAAGCGTGCCCTAAGGCGGACATGATCCACGAACGCGACGTAGTGCGCAAAACATGGGTTTGGGGGCGGCGAGTTCTGCATGCGATGCTTTTCTGCGGCTGCTTGACGGTTTTTGCCGGGGCGCAGGAAAAGGCCGGTCTTGACCTTCATTCGATGATCGAAGTACAGCCAACCGACCTGACCATCCAGCCGCCCGGCGCAAATTGGAATTCGTACAACGGCGACTACTCCGGCCGCCGGTTCAGCGCCCTCACCGAAATTAACGAAAATAATGTCGGCAACCTGCGCGCGCAGTGGGTCTTCCATCTGCAAGATTCGAACGGCCTGGAGGTCACGCCGGTAGTGGTAAATGGCATCATGTTCATCACCTCCAAAAATGATGCTATCGCTCTCGACGCACGAACCGGCCGCATGATCTGGCGCTACTCGCGCCCCGTCACAGAAGGTCTGATTGACGACGCCTCCCAACACCACAACCGTGGCGTCGCGATTTGGCAAACTCGAGTTTTTCTGGAGACCGACAACGCGCACCTGCTCTGCCTGGACGTGCGCTCCGGCCATCTACTTTGGGACGTTCCGTATGCCGAGGGAAACAAGAATTACGGCGCCACCAGCGCTCCACTGGTCGTCAACGGCAAAGTTCTGGTAGGCACATCCGGCGGCGACGATGGCGTTCGCGGATTCATAGCGGCCTTCGATCCGCAGACCGGAAAACAGGCGTGGCGCTTCTGGACCATCCCGGGTCCCGGCGAATTCGGCTCTTCCAGTTGGCCCGGCCAATCTTATCTACGCGGTGGCGGTACCACCTGGATGCCCGGCACCTTCGATCCAGACCTAAATACGATCTATTGGGGCACCAGCAACCCCGCTCCCGATTTCGATGGAGAGCCGCGGCCCGGTGACGACCTCTACACCGATTGCGTGCTCGCCCTGGATCCCGACACCGGCAAACTGAAATGGTATTTCCAGTTCACGCCGCACGACCTTTTTGATTACGATGCGACGGAAACTCCCGTTCTCGTCGACGCCGTCTACAAAGGACAGCCGCGAAAACTGCTCGTGGAAGCGAACCGTAACGGCTTCCTGTACGTTCTCGACCGGACCACTGGCAAGTTTCTCTCCGCGACTCCCTTCCTGCAAAAGTTGAACTGGGCAAAAGGAATCGACGCCGACGGTCGGCCCATTCGCACCAACCTTCAGCCTTCCGCGGAGGGAACGGAAGTATGTCCGAGCATGACCGGGGCCACCAATTGGTATTCGCCTTCCTATAATCCGGCGAATCATCTCTTGTACTTCCTGGCCTTGGAGGACTGTGGAATTTTCTTCCGAAATCCGGAGCGTTTCTCCGAGGGCCGGGCCTACTATGCCACGGGTGTCCGGCGGGCACGGGGAGCAAAACGGCAAAAACTGCTATTAGCTTACAACCTCGATAAGGATGCCTTCGAATGGCGCTATCCGCAGCTAGGCGACGGAGAGTCCTCCGGCGGAACCATGACCACCGCGGGCGGCCTGGTTTTCTTCGGCGACGATGCCGAGTCTTTTGAAGCGGTCGCTGCAAATACCGGCGCTCCGCTCTGGCACTTCACCACTGGACAAAAAATGCACGCTTCCCCAATGAGCTATGCCGTGCAGGGCCGACAATACGTTGCGATTGCTTCCGGAAGCGACATTTTCAGTTTTGCTTTGCCCTAAAGAACTACGACTTTTCCAGAACGACCTGAGAGGAGAAACAAGAAATGCTGTCCAATTTGTTTACACGTAGAGCGTTTGCCGGCCGAATCACTGCACTCGTTTCCGGCCTGGGCCTGACGGCAGCGGCCGTTCCTTCGGTAGCCGCCCAGAGCAAAGAAGGCGCAGGGGGAGTGCAAAAGCTCGATTATGACGGCAAGCCGGCAACCGGCGGCGGGTTCATTACGCCGCTAATCGTCCACAACGGAGTGATCTATATCGCCGGCCAGGGCGCGCATTCTCACGATAAGGGTGAGACTTTTCCCACGGACATCGACAACCATACAAAGCACGTCATGGAGAGCGTGAAAACGCTGGTCGAAGCCGGCGGCGGCACCATGGACAGCATTTTGCAGCTGACCGTGTTCCTCGCAAAGATCGACGACTACGACGGCATGAACAAGGTCTTCAAAACGTATTTTCCACATGGTGGCCCTGCGCGCACGACGGTAGCCGTCGCGGCCCTTCCCGGCAATTCGCTCGTTGAGATCAACTGCACTGCCGCAGTCACACGCAGCTAACAAAAGGGGAGCGAATCATGGCGCTGAATCTTGGATGGACTCGCCGAACGTTTATCGGAAGCCTCGGTGTGATGGCAGGCGCGATGCTAAACGCCAAGAAACTGCTCGCAGGTGCGCGCTCGGCAGCCGCCGAAGGCAAAATCTCCGGCTTCGGCGAGTCGGGCAATGTCTACGATGAGTTGGGCGTCACCACGGTCATCAACGGTCAAGGAACCATGACCGTGCTTGGCGGCTCGCTGATGCGTCCGGAGGTCGAGGCGGTAATGGCCCTGGCCGGGCGCCACTTCGTAAGTGTTCCGGAGTTGGAGGTCGCCGCCGGAAAACGCATCGGGGAACTCCTCAAACTGCCGGACGGCTATTCCGCCATCGTCACTTCAGGCGCGGCGGCAGCCATGCAGTCCGGCCTCGCGGGAATCCTCACCGGCGACAACCCGCAATTTATTGAACAGCTTCCCGACCTCACGGGAATGAAATCCGAAGTGATCATCCAGAAGTCGCACCGCAATCCGTTCGATCACCAGCTTCGCGCCACGGGCATCAAGCTCGTGGTAGTTGAATCTCGCGAAGAGCTTCGAACGGCCATCAATTCCAAGACCGCAATGATGCACTTCTCAAATTTTGCGAACGCCGCCGGCGAGATTAAGGTCGAGGAATGGCTCAAGGTGGCGAGGGAGAACAACATCCCGGCTTTTATCGATGCCGCAGCGGATACGCCTCCCGTCTCTCACCTGTGGGACTACGCCAAAATGGGCTACGACCTAATCGCCTTTAGCGGCGGTAAAGCCATTCGCGGACCGCAGTGCGCCGGAATGTTGATTGGGAGAAAAGACCTGGTTGCCAACGCACTGCTCAACAACAGCCCTCACGAAGATACGCTCGGACGCTGCGCGAAGGTCGGCAAGGAAGAAATCGTTGGCATGGTCAAAGCGCTTGAGGTCTATCTGAAGGAAGATCACGAAGCCCTGACGAAAGAATGGTGGCGGCGCCTCGACGCCATTTCCGGTGAGGTCAGCCGAGTCGCCGGCGTCAGCACCGCGTTCTCGGTGCCGGACGTCGCCAATCACGTGCCCCACATCGAAATCAATTGGGACCCGCGCCGCATTGCCCTGACGCCCCAAGACGCCTCCAAGCAACTAAAAAGCGGAAAACCATCCATCGTGATCGAGCGTACGGCGAATGGTCTGGGCATGAACTCGTTCATGCTGCAGCCTGGCGAGGAAAAAATCATCGCCGAGCGCCTTGTTCAGCTTTTCAAAGCACATTCCGCCTGAGGAACCATGCTCATCACCGACGAACTCTCATGCCGGCAGCCTAGAACGCGCTGGGCCGGAGCTGGCTCGTGAGCCGAAAGGCAACGAGCAGGGTCCGATGGTTCCTCGTCGGCTGGTTATTTGTTTTGAGCGCCGTGGCTTTTCTCGACCGAGTCAACCTCTCCGTCGCGGGAAGTTCTCTCGCCCGCGAGTATCATCTGACGAATGTCCAACTCGGATTCCTCTCCACCGTGTTTCTTTTGGGTTACGCGCTATTCCAAACTCCTTCCGGATGGCTGTCCGATCGTTTTGGACCACGGCGAGTGCTTTCCGGAGGAGTCCTGTGGTGGGGAGTGTTTACTGCCCTGAGCGCTGCCGTTCCGGTCACAGCGGCCAAGCCCATCTTGCTTTTGATCGCGATTCGCTTTCTTCTCGGCGCGGGTGAAGCGGTGATGTACCCGGCGTCAAATCAGTTTGTAGCCCGCTGGATTCCCACACAAGAGCGCGGCATGGCCAACGGCTGGATTTTCGCGGGAGTTGGCGCCGGTTCGGGCCTATCGCCGTCACTCATTACCTACATCATGCTGCATCATGGGTGGCGCTCGTCTTTCTGGTTGTGCGCCGGAATTGGCTTGGCCGCCGGAGCGGTATGGTATGTCGCCGCTCGCGATACTCCCGATCAACACCCTCAAGTTTCTACCTCCGAACTGGCCACCATCCGCGCTGGGCTAACCTTCAAGAGCGCGCAGCCGAATGGCGAAACCAAGCTCGTTCCCGATGAACGGAGAGTGAAAACCGTCGTGCCGTGGAGGACCATCCTGAGTGGCAAAAATATCTGGGCGGTTACTCTCGGCTACTTTGGTTTCGGTTACGCCGCTTGGATTTTCTTCAGCTGGTTTTTTATTTATCTTGCGACAGTGCGTGGCCTGAATCTGAAAGCCAGCGCTTTCTATGGCACGCTTCCCTTCCTCGCCATGGCCGTGAGCTGTCCCCTGGGTGGTCTGCTCAGCGATTGGCTGACGCGCCGTGCCGGCAGGCGCATCGGGCGCTGTGGCGTCGCGTTTTTGGGGCTTGGGCTCGCCGCGGTGTTCATTGCTTTCGGTTGAGTGCGCATAATGCCCGCTTGGCCAGCGTGGTGCTCGCCGGTGGAGCGGGTGCGTTGTATCTCTCCCAGAGTTCGTTCTGGGCGGTCAGCGCCGATATCGCGGGAGCATTTTCCGGATCGGTGTCTGGGTTCATGAACATGGGCGCGCAACTGGGCGGAGCCCTCACCGCTTCTCTGACACCCGCAATCGCGCAGCGATATGGATGGACGGCGTCTTTCCTCGTGGCGGCAGTTTTGTGTGCCCTGGGGGCTCTGGCCTGGCTTTTGGTCGATCCCGAGCGTTCCCTGGTTCCGGCGGCGTCCGTCGCTTGACAAGCTTGGCCGTGGAGATCAACTAGGATCCGACGATCATGACGAAACTGAAAATCAAGCCAAAGGAAAAGTGCAAGTGGGACCTGGTCGGTCTGGGCGAAGTGATGCTGCGCTTGGATCCTGGCGATCTCCGCATCGCTACCACGCGCGAGTTTCGCGCCTGGGAGGGTGGAGGCGAATACAACGTAGCTCGGGGACTAAAGCGCTGCTTTGGCATGGACACCGCCATCGTCACGGCGCTCACGGACAATCCCGTCGGCAGATTGGTCGAAGACCTGATGTTCCAGGGAGGCGTCCATCTCAACCACGTCCGATGGGTGCCTTACGACGGAGTCGGCCGCAGCGTGCGCAACGGCTTGAATTTCACGGAGCGGGGATTCGGCGTTCGCGCCGCGTTGGGCTGCTCCGATCGCGGACACACCGCGGTCTCGCAATTGAAACCCGGTGAGATCGACTGGGAGAAAATATTCGTCCAGGAGGGCAGCCGCTGGTTTCACACCGGAGGCATTTTCTGCGCTCTCTCGGCGACCACTCCCCTCGTTGCCAAAGAAGCGATGGCGGAGGCCAGGCGTTCGGGAGCGATCGTTTCCTATGATTTGAACTATCGAGCTTCTCTGTGGAGCTCCAACGGCGGCAAAGCCAAGGCCCAGGAAGTGAATCGCGCGCTGGTGCCATTTGTGGATGTGCTGTTTGGAAATGAAGAGGATTTCACCGCGGCCTTGGGCATCCCGGTCGCGGGACTCGACGAAAGCCATTCTCGGCTCGACCCAGCGAGTTTCAAGAACATGATCGCGGCAGTCGTTCAACAATTCCCAAATTTGTCCGTGGTTGCCACGACCCTAAGGAACGCCAGGACGGCCACGCGCAACGACTGGGGCGCCATCGCGTTTCACGATGGACAATTCCATGAAGCCACAGTACGGGAAGATATGGAGATCTTCGATCGCGTCGGCGGCGGCGATTCCTTCGCTTCCGGTTTGATCTACGGCCTTCTGGCAGGACGTGACTTGACCTGGTCCGTCGAATGCGGCGCAGCTCACGGGGCCCTGGCGATGACCACTCCCGGAGATACTTCCATGGTGACGCTGCAGGAGGTGTTGCAAGTAATGAAGGGTCAAACGGCGCGCATCGTGCGCTAAATTCTGTGCGGTCGTGAAAGAGAGGCGTAGAGCAATCCCATGACGGTGGACGAAGCCATTCAGAAGATTGGAGAAATCGGGATCGTGCCGGTCATCCGAGCGGCCAGCGTTGATCTGGCTTTGCGTGCTGTCGAAGCGATCTACGCCGGCGGCATCCCCATTGTCGAAATCACCATGACCGTTCCGCACGCCCCGCAAGTGATTCGAGAGGTCACGCGCGCCCATGGAATCAAAGTGATGGTCGGTGCGGGGACCGTCCTGACTGCCGCCCAGGCCACGGAATGCTTTGACGCCGGGGCCGAGTTCCTGGTCAGCCCCGGATTTTCCGTTCCCGTCCTTCATACCGCCCAAGCCCGGCGAAAACTTGCCATACCGGGCGTGCTAACTCCCACCGAATTAATTGCCGCGGTCGCCGAAGGAGCCCAAGTCGTCAAGGTTTTTCCCTGTGGAAACCTCGGAGGACCGCGGTACATCAAAGCCCTCAAGGCGCCGTTCCCCGACGTCGCCATGATTCCCACTGGCGGCGCCAATCACACCAATGCCGCCGAGTATTTCGCCGCCGGTGCGTTTGCCCTGGGAATCGGCGCGGATCTTGTAAACATAACCGCGCTACGCGAAGGTAAGACGCAGGAAATTGTTGAAACGGCGAGGCAGCTTGTCGATACTGTGTGCCGCGCCCGACAAGCGAAGTAAGTAGGATTGACCTGCGCTGCCAACCATGGCGAACCAACTCGTTCCTCTTCCGCTGAGTTCCCACGCAAAGCCGGTTGACTCCTTTTCGCCAGTTGCCGAGTTAGAAAAAGAGTTGAAGCGTACGGTGCAGGGCGAGGTGCGCTTCGATCGCGGCAGCCGCGCACTCTATGCCACTGACGGCTCCAACTACCGGCAGATTCCGATAGGACTGGTGGTGCCGCGGCATGACCAAGACGTGATTGCAGCGGTCGCTGCGTGTCGAAAGTATAGAGCGCCCGTGCTGTCACGGGGCGCTGGCACGAGTCTGGCCGGTCAGTGCTGCAACGTCGCTGTGGTTCTGGACTTCAGCAAGTACATGAATCGAATCCTGGAGATCGATGTCGAGCGGAGATTCGCGCGGGTCCAGCCGGGCGTGGTTCTCGACTCCTTGCGCAACCAGGCGGAGGTGCATCAGCTAACTTTCGCGCCGGACCCCTCGACGCACAATCGCTGCACCATCGGCGGAATGATTGGCAACAATTCTTGCGGCACGCATTCCCTGCTCGGAGGGAAAACGGTCGACAACGTCGAGGAGCTGCGAATCTTGCTGTACGACGGCTCGCAAATGACCGTTGGCCCAACGAGCAACAGCGATCTCGATTCCATCCTTAGCCAGGGAGGGCGGAGCGGTGAGATTTACGCCACGTTGCGCGCCATTCGCGACCAACACGCCGAACTCATTCGAGCGCGCTTTCCCCAGATTCCTCGGCGAGTGTCTGGTTACAACCTCGATGAATTGCTGCCGGAAAGAGGATTTAACGTCGCGCGCGCGCTGGTCGGCACCGAAGGCACTTGCGCGGTGGTGCTCGAAGCCAAATTGCGGCTTATCCACAGCCCGCAGCACCGGGCGCTGGTCGGACTCGGCTACAAAGACGCGTTCTTGGCGGCCGACCACGTCCCGGAAATTCTGCCCTTTCAGCCAATAGGACTCGAAGGCTTCGAAGGCAGCATCGTCGATGGCCTGCAGAAGAAGGGCGCGCCTAATCTTGACTTGCTTCCCGAAGGACGCGGGATCTTGCTGGTCGAATTTGGCGCGGACGATCCAGACGAAGCGCGTCGCCAAGCGCTCGCACTCATCGAGCGGCTGAAAAATGTTGCCGACCCTCCAAGTTCGCGTCTCTACACCGCCAAGGAAGCGCGGGCGGTCTGGCAAATACGCGAATCGGGGCCGCGCGCCGCGGCCTTTGCTCCGGGCGCGCCCGCGGAGTGGGAGGGATGGGACGACGCCGCGGTTGCACCGGAAAAACTGGGAGCTTACCTCCGCGACATCCGCGCGCTGCTGAACGAATACAACTACAAAGGCGCGTTCTACGGACACTTCGGGCACGGCTGCATCCACATGCGCGTAAGCTTCGATCTCGAAACAGAAAACGGAATTCGCAAGTACGGCGAATTCGTCGAGCGCGCCGCCGACCTGGTGGTTAGCTATGGCGGCTCGCTTTCCGGCGAGCATGGAGACGGGCAGTCCCGGGGCGCTTTGCTGCCCAAAATGTTTGGTCCTGAACTGATGAAGGCCTTTGGCGACTTCAAGGCCGCCTGGGATCCGGACAACAAGCTGAATCCTCACAAAGTCGTGAACGCTTACCTGCCGACGGAGAATCTGCGGCTGGGCGCGGACTACAAACCGCTCCAACCGGAGACTCACTTCAAATTTCCCGACGATGATGGTTCCTTTGCGAAAGCTTCGCTGCGATGCATCGGGCTGGGGGCGTGCCGCAAGGGCGACGCCGGCACAATGTGTCCGAGCTACATGGTGACGCTGGAGGAAGAACACAGCACGCGGGGCCGCGCGCACATGCTGTTCGAGTTGCTCCAGGGGGAAGTGGTGCGAAACGCGTGGCGGGACGAGCACGTCAAGAAAGCGCTGGATCTGTGCCTGTCGTGCAAGGCCTGCAAATCAGAGTGCCCGGCCAACGTCGATATCGCCACCTACAAGGCGGAGTTTTTGTCGCATTACTACGAGAACGAGCGGCGCCCGCTTCGCGCGCACGCCTTCGGCCGGATCGATCTATGGGCGCAATTGGCATCGGTCGCGCCGGGGATCGTTAACTTCCTCAACCGCGCACCGGGCTTCCGCCATGTCCTTCAAAGAGCATTGGATCTGGCACCGCAAAGACGAATTCCGCAAGTTGCCGCCGTCAGCTTTCAGCACTGGGCGCGAAAGCATCGAGCTGCCATTTTTGGAGACGCGAAGAAAACCCGCTCAGCTCCTGGGCGCGAAGTCGTTCTGTGGATAGACACCTTCAACAATTACTTCCACCCCGAAACGAGTCGAGCCGCCTTGGACGTGCTGGAGAACGCGGGCTTTACGATTAGAGCCTCTCGGCAGCACCTTTGCTGCGGGCGGCCGCTCTATGATTTCGGCATGCTCGACATTGCCAAGAAATACTTGCAGCGCGTCCTGCAAGTCCTCGGCGAGGAGATTGACGCGGGCCTGCCCATCGTGGTTCTGGAGCCCAGTTGCGCCTCGGTCTTCCGCGATGAACTGCACAATTTGTTCCCCGCCAATGCGCGGGCGGCACGGCTGCGGAAGCAAACCTTTCTCTTAAGCGAATTCCTGGAAAAACAGGCTCCCGGTTACATGCCTCCACGGTTGGACAGGAAAGTGCTATTGCACGGCCACTGTCACCACAAGGCGCTGATGAAAATGACGGCCGAGGAGTCTCTTCTTCGGAAGATGGGCGCGGAGCTGCAACCTTTGGACGCCGGCTGTTGCGGAATGGCCGGGCCGTTCGGCTTTGAGAGAGATAAGTTTGCAGTGTCGCAGGCAGTAGGCGAGCGAATCCTGCTGCCCGCTGTACGGCGCGCCTCGCCCGACACCCTGATCGTCTCCGACGGCTTCAGTTGCCGCGAGCAGATCGTCCAAGGAACGGGACGCGAAGCGATTCACTTGGCTGAGGCCTTGGAGTTGGGGCTGGATCGCAAGAAACAGGCTAGCTAGTAGGCAGGGGCCGCTGACGGGCTGGGCAAATCAGCAGCAAAGCCTCGAACGAGGAACGAGGACTGGGGATGCCTTGGCTCTGCGTACTCTAAGCCCTTGCCCCACGCGCTTTCTTCTGCGGAACATCTTCTTGGGATTCTTCCTCTTCTTCGCTACCCGCGGACTTCGCTTCGACGTTGATCTCTTCGGCGAGTTCAGTCAGCTTTTGGTCGGTCTCTTTCTCCTCGTCTAGGGTCTTTTCCAGCAAAGCGCCGGCTTCGCTCTCACCGAGCAATTCCGCCCAGGTGCTCACGCAACCATAGGCAGCGATTTCATAGTGTTCCACACGTTGCGCGGCAGAGATCAGGGCGGCGTCCATCACTTGACCCTCGAAGTCCTCCTCCATTATCTCTTCCCCTTCTTTGACCAAGCCCATCATCCCGGCGCACTTCTTGCCAGTGGCTTTCTCCCCGAGCGCATCGAAGATTTCTTCGAGGCGGCTCACATGTCCGCGAGTCTGCTCCAGGTGTTCCTCGAGTCCCGAGCGGAGTTTTTCCGAAGTGGCGGCCTTGGCAAGTTTCGGCAGGGCCTTGACTAGGCGGTTTTCCGCGTCATACAGATCCTTCAACTCATCGATATAAAGCTCCTTCAATGCCTGGTGTTCCATAGCCTCTCCTTTGGACAAGTTCACCGCGCCTTGGCGGGCTTCTGGCGAAAGTACGGCCGGGCGGCGATGAGGTCCATACCGGGATTTATCTAGTGGGGCAGTCATCAGCATGTAGCCGCCCCAAGGAGAGACGACCGGTCGGTCTTTGCTTCGATTCTTCCTAGAGTCTTGCCCTTTTGGTGGGACTCATTTCATTGTTTCCCCTGGAAAACAAAAGAGTTAGGAACTAGCCCCCGGGCTTTCGGGGAGGCGGTCAACGCCGGGCTAAAGCCCAACTCCTACAAACTGAGGTTCGTCGAACCATCCTCCACCTAACGCTACGGCTGGCTCCATGTGGGCAGGTTTCTCTGGTCCAGCATGGCCTCCGCGGCCCAGGTGCCGAGATAAACCGAGAGAGCGACACCATGGCCGCTGTAGGCTCCCAGGACGACTCCGCGGGGATCCGCCGGATGCGGTCTAAACACCGGTTGCCAGCGATCGGCGATCAGGATCGGGCCGCCCCATTGGTGACTGAATCGAACGTCTTGTAGTGCTGGGTGTAAAGCACGGACCCTTCGTCCAAGGCCACTCAGGAGTTCGGCCGCCTCGCCTGCTGCTACATCCAGCGTGGTCAGCTCGCGCCAATCCTTCAGATGCACGAGCCCGCTTCCAAAGATAGTTTTGTTTGCACCGAGCAAGCGACCCCAAAGGTATGGGAAATCAATGGTATAGAATGGCTTCCCGGAGGCCAATCCAAGAGCGTCGAGCTGCGCATCTGTGAGCGGATCGGTTGCCAGGGCCAGGGTGAACCTCGGTTGCGCCTGGCCAACAAGGTTACCCAGTTCGAGCGATTGGGCATTGGTGGCAACAAGGACGCGGCCGGCCCGAACCTGTTTTCCGGCGACGGTCAGCAGCACCGATTGCTCGAACGCAATGCTGTCGACGGGTGCATGCTCGAGAATCATTGCACCTCGTTCCGCGGCGGCCCGTGCCAGGCCGGATACCAGCTTGCCCGGGTTTATGGTGCCCCCGGGAACTTCTTGCGCCACGCGCAAGTTTCCAGAATCGTTCCATGAGGTTGGGGAATTCGAGTTACTGGAGGCACGATTCAACTCCCAGACACCTGGCAGACGGAGGTCGGCAGAAATCTGCAACTCCTGCAGAATCTTGGAGAAACCCGCGAGTACATCGCCAAGCCCGGGAAGGTCACCGGCGGCCGTTTCTGCGAGGGCCAGTCCGCCCGTATGACCGCTCGAACCTGAGCCGATGGTTTCGGCCTCAAACACCGCGACGGTCTTCCGCGGATCGAGGCGGCGCAACCAGGCTGCTGCGGCGAGCCCGGTAAATCCGCCTCCGACGACCGCGAAGTCTACTGCCTTCGGGAGCAGGCAAGGATCCGGCCGGAAGGCTATGGTCCACGGGGCTTGGCCCCATCGAGATCTCGCTACGCCGTTCCCCATGTGGTTCAACCCGTAATTAGGATTCAGTCGCAAATACGTCCGAGCATTGGATTTCCGAGCGTTGGATGCCTGGCTCTGAAGCTCCGGCGCACTCTTCGGCCATTTTCGGCTTCCTTTGGACCTGGCCTCTGTCGAATAGAGACTTTAGACCCTATCTATATGGGCCTAATGGCCCTAGCCATATGGAGCCTTGTGGCCCCAGCCATTCTTACCCCTTTCGCTAGGCCCGAGGACCCCTAAATCGCATCACTCTGGACCTCTTTACTTCCCGGGGGGGGCCGGTAAAGTCGAAGTACGCGGATGGGTGTTGCTGGTTGACAAGTTCACCCCATGCGTTGGCGGGAGGATTCAGATGCTCGTGCGTTCAACTCTAACGAGCCGCGTTGCGGAGCGAAGAACGGCCCTCAGGTACCCCCTACGCCTTCCTGTGGTCTTTTCCTGGCAGGACGACCGCGGCCGGATCCAGGGCAGCGACGGGTACTGCCGCGATCTCGGCAGCCGGGGTATCTACGTCCAGTCGGAACTAGTCCCGCCCCTGGGTGTTGCTATCGAAATGAATGTCTTTCTGCCGCGGCCCGAACACTCGATGCGCCCATCAGAGATTCACGCCATAGGAAGAGTGGTGCGTTCCGAGCATCTCAGGTCGCCGCTACAGGCTTGCGGCTTCGCAACCATGAACCACACGACCCTGCTGCGCGAGACGCGCGGCCAGAAGCTAGACGCGCCGGATTCTACCTTGGACGAACTTGGGCTGGGGCTCGAGAGCGCAGAAGACGAGCGTGGTAGGCAGTCAGGCGAGTAGGCGATGGGGACACCACGACATGCCATCGCTACCCGCACAGGTTCAAAGAAGCCATCCGAGGGGTCAATGGTACTCGGCGATTACTCCGGTGGTACGGATGTACTGCCGTTTTTGCGAGGTACCTCCGTACCGGTGGTTAGGGACGCATGGGCCATTGGCCGAAGGGACAGGTCCTGGCAATCTGGACAGGGTAAATAGCAACGTCCAGCGGCGGTAACGAAGCGGCATTAGCTCCAGGTGTCCCCGGAAGCTCGGCGCGCCAACTGTTCGGAGCGCTTTGATCGGTGCTCGTTGGCTCGGATTTGGAAGGGCGATTTGGGACTCAAAGGGCGGGAGCTTGCCCAAATGCTATTACCCAGGCCGAGCAAAACTAAGCCAGTTGGTCGCGAAGCAACGTTTGGGAGATTCTTCTAAAATGTTTGAATTATCTGATTTTGAAGGACTTAACATACCAGCAAAGACACCCCAGCGAGCGGCACAGCCCGCCGCTGATTCTTGGTACGCGCTGCGGGTGAAGCCCAATCACGAGAAGCCAGTGGCGGCGGCCCTTCGAGGAAAGGGATTGCAAGAGTTCTTGCCGCTGCTGCGCAGCCGGAGGCAGTGGTCCGACCGCGTGAAGATGATGGATCTTCCGCTTTTTCCGGGCTATCTGTTTTGCCGCTTGAACCTGGAAGATCGCATGCCGCTGCTGACCACGCCAGGCTTTCTCTACATCGTGGGAATCGGCAGAAATCCCGAGCCGGTGGACGAGAGCGAGATTCTAGCGATTCGATCGGTACTACGCTCCGGGTTTCCGGTAACACCTTGGCCTTCCCTGATGGTTGGCCAAAAAGTACAGCTGAAACACGGGCCCTTGCGCGGACTGGAGGGCGTGCTTACCAAGATCGCGGATCAGCACCGCATCTTCGTGTCGGTCACGCTGCTGAAGCGATCGATTTCCGTGGAAGTAGACCCGCTGTGGGTTCAACCTCTCGTTTCAATTCCGGGTCATCTGCATGAGTCGGGTGCCGCTTCGCAAACCAAGGAATTTTCTACACAAGCCTAAGAGCCTTTGACTGATTCGGGGGTAAGAAATTGCGCAAAAAAGTATATGGGCAAGAAACTTGTAACCGATCCGGAAGAGCGATGAAGACCGCCAGATTGGCCGCTCTGTGTCTAGCAGTTCCCTTCGCGGCAGCAAGTGCTTTCGGACAAGACGTAGCGTCCGCGAACTCGCCAAGTGCTGCCAAGCCGGGCTGCGTCAGCCAGGTGCGCTCCACCTATCTGTTGGGGCCGGACGACGAACTATCGCTTTCTGCGCCGGAACTGGAGGTGCTTCCCGGCAAGACGTTGCGCGTGGACGGCGAAGGCGACCTCCAGGTACCCATGGTTGGGCGCGTTCATGTGGCTGGGTTGACCGTTCAACAGAGCGAGCAAGAGCTTAACAAGCGCCTGAAGACCTATATCAAGGATCCTCAGGTGGCCATCGACGTCAAAGAGCTGCGCAGCCAGCCGGCCTCCGTCTTGGGTGCCGTCAACTCGCCGGGTATTCACCAGGTCCAAGGGAACAAGACGCTGATGGAAATGATCTCGATGGCCGGCGGGGTCCGCCAAGATGCCGGCTACAGCATCCGTATTACCCGCCAGATGGATTGGGGCTGCATTCCTCTGCCGACTGCGACGATCGATGCTTCCGGCCGATTTAGCGTCGCCCAAGTCAATTTGCAGAGCATCATGGACGCGAAGACACCGGAAGAGAATATTCAGATTCTTCCGCACGACGTCATCACTGTCCCCAAGGCGGAGATGGTGTTCGTGACCGGCGAAGTAAAGAAGTCGGGCGGCTTCATTCTTGGCGAACGCCAGTCCATGTCCGTTCTACAAGCCGTCTCGCTTGCCGAAGGGCTAGGACAGACGGCGGATAAGAAGCACGCCAAAATCCTGCGGCTGAATCCCGGCGCCGATCAGCGCGTGGAAATCGCCGTCAATCTGAAGGGCATCCTCGAAGGAAAGAGCAGCGACGTTACGCTGCAGGGCAACGACATTCTTTTCATTCCAGGTAACGCAGGCAAGAAAGTGGCTCTACGAGTCATCGAAGCCGCGATACAAACGGGTTCCGGCGTCGCCATCTATCGCCCGTAACCATATATCTGATAGGAAATTCGTCGACAGAGCGCGAACGCAAAACTTGCTAAGGGATGGGACAGCAGACCATATGTCTAAACATTTCAATAGAGTGAACAGCACCCGGATCCAGCCCGTGCTCGACAATTGGGGCGGGAACGAACGGGCCTTGCCCGGACCCCAGCAGGATCATCTGGCGACGCGGCATCCCGGCTACGGCGAGTGGGTTCCGGCCGAGGCGGTTGCGGACAATTCTCACTCGAACCTCTTCGAGTATTGGAACAAGCTGCAAAAGCGCAAGTATGCGATCCTTGCCTGCATCGCCATCGGCGTTTTGGGCGGGCTGATTTTCAGCCTGTTCCAGACTCCGCTCTATCGAGCCGTTACTTCGCTACAAGTCGACGACTTAAACGAGAATTTCCAGAACTTGAAGGACCAGGACCCTACTTCGGGCGGGGCTGCCGCGGAGTCTTACTTCCAAACGCAAATCAAGGTCCTACAAAGCCGGGACATGCTGGAGCGCGTCATCACCAAGCTGCACCTGGCCGATAGGATTGCCGAGGACGACAAGAAGTCTTTCTGGTCCAAGTGGACCCGGCGCCGTTCGGAGGACGACCGGCTCTCCGCCATCCACCAAGAAGAGTTGATGCGAGACGTCCAACAGCATCTGACCGTGCAAGCTTGGGGAACAACGCGCTTGGCCGAGATTTACTACGAAGATCGAGACCCGCAACTTGCTGCGGACTTCGCCAACACCTTGGTTACTGAATTCGTCTCGCAAAGCCGCGAGTCTCGCTGGGAGGCCACCCAGGGAACCGCGGAATGGCTGACCGGCCATTTGAACACTCTCAAAAAGAACCTGGAGGTCTCCGAGAACCAACTGCAGGACTACGCGCGCTCCTCGGGGCTGGTGTTTACCTCGCAAAATGGCAGCGTCGCCGACCAGAAACTCCAGCAGGTTCAGGAAGAACTCTCCAAAGCTCAGGCCATCCTGACCGATAAGCAAGCCAACTACGAGATGGCCAAAGACAACCCCGTGGAGTCTTTGCCGGCAACTCTTGACGATCCGACCATGCGCGACTACCGGCAGAAGCTGACCGAGTTGCAGCGGCAACATGCCGAACTCTCCTCCACATTGACTCCGGAGCACTACAAGGTGCGCAAGGTGGAAGCAGAGATCGCCGAACTACAGCAGGCTCTGGAAAAGGAACGCGGGAATATCCAGCGGCGAGCGGCGGACGAATATCAGGCTGCCCAGCGCCGCGAGAGGCTCCTAGCTCGCTCTTATGACGAACAGGCCAGGACGGTATCGGACGTCAACGGCAAGGCCATCAAATACAGTACCCTGAAGCACGAGGTCGATACGAATCGGCAGCTTTACGATGCTCTGTTACTTAGGGTCAAGCAAGCCGGGTTGGCCGCCGCTATGCGTTCGAGCAACGTGCTGGTGGTGGACGCCGCCAAGCCGCCGGTGTTTCCGTACAAGCCTAATTTCAAGGTGAACGCGGCACTTGGTCTGCTGAGCGGGCTGTTCTTTGGAGTGGCCTTCGTGCTCGTCAGCGAGCGGCTCAACCGCAGCATCGAGTCGCCGGGCCTCTCGCCTTCGTATTTGAATCTTCCGGAGCTTGGCGTAATCCCCATGGCCGAGGATTCCAGGCGCCGTTTGGACTGGTTCCCCGCGGCCGCGACTCCGACGCTGCAAATGGCCCCGGTTCCGAAGAATGGCAACACCGTGAAGGCTCATTCCCCCATTTCGGAAGCCTATCGCGGTGCGCTGTCTTCCATTCTGCTGCCAACTCTCAATGGAGCGGGCCGGCAGATCATCGTGATCACCAGCCCGGAAGCCGGCGCCGGCAAAACCACAGTTACCAGCAACTTGGGTGTCGCTACCGCGGAAACAGGCCGTCGCGTTCTGCTCATCGACGCCGATTTCCGCCGGCCGAGACTGCATCGCGTGTTTGACATGCCGAACAGCACCGGGCTTACCGACTTGCTGCGGCTCAACACTTCGATCGAAACTACTCCCCTAAAGTCGCTGGTTCAGGCCACGAAAATCCCCGGCTTGAGCTTGATGACCAGCGGACCGACCACCAACAGCCCGTCCACGCTGTTGTATTCGCCGCGGCTCGTGGAGTTCCTCGAGCGCATGGGCAGAGAGTTTGACGTGGTGTTGATTGACGCTCCCCCGATGCTGCAGTTCGCCGATGCTCGCGTTATGGGCCGCTATTCTGACGGGGTCATCCTGGTGCTTCGCGCCGGCCAAACCAAGTGGGAGGCCGCCATGCTGGCTTGCCAGCGCTTCGACGAGGATCGCACCCGCGTGCTGGGGACCATCCTGAACAGTTGGGACCTGAAAAACCACTACCGGTCAGCTTACAGCGACGCTTACAGCGATGCTTACGCCGACACTCACGAAGCCACGCTGGAGCGATAGCGGCAAGGTCCTGGCCGCCAAGGACCCGTAGTCGACAACGCTAAATGACTGTAGAGGCGTCGCTCCGCAATCGCAGACAAGATCAGAAGGCAGACTCGATTCCAAACATGGCTGAAACCTGTTCACCGGCTCTGGTGTTGACTCAAGCCCCGCCTTCTCGTGGGCTCTCGCTACGCGCTAACTTCGCGTGGACTTTTGCGGGGAATATTGTCTATTCGGGCTGCCAATGGGGCGGCCTGGTGGTGCTGGCAAAGCTTGGCACTCCGGAATTGGTTGGGCAATATTCGCTGGGCCTGGCGATCGCCATGCCGGTAATCATGTTCGCCATGCTTCAGCTCCGGCCCGTGATCGCTTCCGATGTACGGGAAGAGTACAAGTTCGGCGAGTACCTGGGATTCCGAATCGTCACCACGATGGTGGCCAGCGTGGTCATCTTGGCGATTCCCCTGGTGCTGCGCAGCGGGCCGATGCTGACGGTGCTGATTTTCCTGGTCGGCCTTTCCCAGGCTACGGAAGCCATCAGCGACGTGTATTACGCGCGGCTGCAGTCCATTCATCGGATGGATCGCATCGCTAAGTCGCAGATCATTCGCGGGCCGCTCTCACTTCTGGTGATGGGATCGGCCATCTACCTCACTGGGCAAGTGGTGTGGGGAGTTGCGGGGCTGGTTTTGGTACGAGCGATGGTTTTGGTCTGCTATGACCTGCGCGTGCAAACGCAGTCTCCGGAACCGCTGTTGGCGAATGGGGATCACCAGGAACTCCAGAAGCTGAGAGAGCTTTTGCGCCCGTTGTGGGACCTGCGAAAGATGGGCAAGATTCTGTGGATCTCGTTGCCACTTGGACTGGTCGCGCTGCTTCTGAACCTCAACACCAATATCCCGCGTTACTTTATCCAATGGCGGCTGGGCGCGCACGAACTGGGCATCTTTGCCGCCATCGCGTTCCTGATGTCGGCGGGCAACTTGTTGGTCAACGCGCTGGCGCAGGCCGTATTTGTGCGTTTTGCGCGATCTTATGCCGACGGGCACCGCTCGGATTTTCTCTCGGTCCTTCTTAAATTGGTGGGAGTGGGAACGGCGCTTGGCGCCGGCGGAGTTCTGGGGGCGTGGATCGCAGGACCCGAACTCTTAAGGATTCTTTACCGGCCGGAATATGCGAGCCACTCGGGCCTGCTGATCTGGTTCATGCTCGCGGCTTGGATTAGCTACATGGGCCAATTCCTGGGCACCGCCATCACTGCGGCCCGGTTCTTCGTGCACCAGATTCCCCTGAACGCCGCCGTGGCGCTAGCGATTGCCGCGGGAAGCTATTTCTTGGTGCCGCGCTTGGGATTGACGGGGGGCGTCCTGGCGATCGTCATGGGCGGTACCGTTCAATTGCTCGGGAGTATCGGATTGCTCGTGTATGGCCTGAGGACCAAACGAACCTACCAAGCGGCGGGAGCCCAGGTGGAGGCCTCGTGAGAAACTCTCCAGCTCCGTCAGGCATGGTCAGCGGGTTGGACGCTGCGCGAAGTTTGGCCGCCGGCCATCCCAGGTTCGCCAGGCGCGCCGAGCCGGGAAGCACCGGGACCATGCCGAAAGTGGCCTACTTTTTCCTTTGGATTTTCGCTTTCGCCATGCCCTGGGAAAACGCAGTGGTCATCCCAGGTTTCGGAACCGTCAGCCGCGTTGTGGGCCTGGCGGCCTTCGGCATTGGGGTGATTTCGGTGCTGGATTCTGGCCGTTTCCGGGTTCCCGCGGTGCAACACGGCTTGATGGGCTTGTTTGTGACTTGGGTAGGTTTGACTTATTTTTGGAGCTTCGATCCCGGGCGGACCCGAATTGCCGCCGTGACCTTCGTGCAACTGCTGACCATGGTTTGGCTGATCTGGCAATTCGCGCAAACGTATCAGAAACAGATTCTTCTGCTGCGCGCTTTCGTGCTAGGGACCGTGGTCTCTTCGATTGCGATCGTAGTGGCGTTCTTGAACGGACCCACCGCCGAGAGCTATTACGGACGGTATACCGGTCTGGGGTTTAACCCCAACGATTTGGCGTTGATTCTCGCTCTGAGCCTGCCCATTTCAATGTACTTGGCAGCGCGGGATGAAGGCCTGCGATTTCGTGTGTGGCTGTATGGCGGTCACTTGGTGCTGGCACTTGCGGCGATTCTCCTGACGGCGGCGAGAGGCCCTTTGATTGCGTCGGTTGGAGCGCTGTTCATGCTCCCGTTCGCGTTCTCCCAGCTTACCCGCGGGCAAAAGGCCGTCGGGCTCGCGTTGGTGGTACTCCTGGGAATCGGTGCCGGGCTTCTTGTTCCCCAGACATCCTGGTCTCGGTTAAGCACCATCGGAAGCGAGGTAAGTTCCGGAACCTTGAACGAGAGAACAATGATCTGGCGGGCAGGCTGGGTCGTTTTCAATCAATCTCCTTTCCGAGGAGTTGGTGCGGCGGCGTTCGCTCCTTCTGTCGAGCACGCTCTGGGCATGCCGTTCCACGGTTCGGGCATTGACGATGGCGGCCCGGCAAACGTCGAGTTGGTCGCACACAACACTTTTATTTCCGTGCTGGTGGAACAAGGCGTGATCGGTTTTGCGCTGTTCCTGGGAATACTTCTGACACTAGTATTCTCCGCGTGGCATCTGCCGCTGGTGGATCGGGCCTTCTGGCTGTCCGTTCTTCTGACCTGGGCCATCGGTGTTTCCAGTTTGACGTGGGAAGATCGCAAGCCTTCGTGGTTTCTTTTCGGAGTTCTGGTGGCGGCGGCAGCGGCTCAAATTCCTTCCATCCGAAGGCAGGAAGCGTTGCAGTCCGGAGCGCCTCAGCGAATTAGGTTCGGTGCGCGGGGTCCGGTAGCGGCGACACGAAGTACGCAATTCGGAAGGTGGTCATGAACAGGTCCCGGGTCCTACACATTCTGGCCAACCTCGGCACAGGCGGAGCTGAGCGCATGGTCGCGCACATTGCCACCCGCCTTGATCCGCAACGGTTCGATGTCGCGGTGGTATCCATCGCCAAGCGGTTTGGAACCGATGTGGAGCAATTGCTGGCAGACGCCGGAGTAAAGGTCTGGTATTTGGGGAAAGAACCGGGATTCGACTACCGGATCTACGCCAAATTGCATCGTGTTTTGCGGAAATACCGGCCGGACATTGTGCACACGCACGTGCATGTGCTTCGCTATACGCTTCCCTCGATGTTGTATTTCAAGCCTAGCTTGATGTTGCATACGGTTCACAACGTGGCGGAGCAAGAGGTGGAACCGCGGGGACGCTGGCTGCAGCGCTTCGCCTTCAACCACGGCATCGTGCCCGTGGCCGTGGCCCACGAAGTGGCCGCGAGCTTACAGCGCCTTTACAAGATTCCTGCGTGCCCGGTGGTGGGGAATTGCATTCCCACCGATCTCTACGCGTTTCCGAAGACGCCGCGTGCGGAGTGGCGGGCCCAGGAAGGGTTTGCCGAAAGCGACGTTCTTTTTGGCTGCGTGGCACGCTTCGCCCCACAAAAGAATCACGCGCTGATGCTGCAAAGCTTCGCGCAGGGCCCGGCTTCCGACCCGCGAGCGCACTTGGTTCTTTCTGGCGCGGGGGCCTTGCTGGAACCAGTGAAAACTCTGGCCCGCGACCTGGGCCTGGTCGACCGCGTCCACTTCCTCGGCGTGCGAACCGACATACCCGACGTGCTGGCGGCCATGGACGTATTCGTTCTCAGCTCCGATTGGGAAGGCAATCCGCTTTCGGTGATCGAGGCTATGGCGGCGGGTCTGCCCACCGTGAGTACAGCCGCGGGCGGCGTGCCGGAGCTGATCGAGAGCGGTAAGGAAGGCTTCGTGGTGCCCCTGGGAGACCTCGACGGGCTTGCAAAATCGATGACCTTTCTCTTGAATCACAAGCAAGTGCGACAAACCATGGGGGCCGCCGCCGCGCGGCGCGCTCGAGACAAATTCGACGTTAGTGTGATGATCCGGGCGTACGAGCACTTGTACGAAACTCTGCCCTCCGGCCGAAACTCACGCAACAAAAAGGCCGATCGTCGGCGCGCGATGGTGTCGGCGGTCGAAGAACAGGTGAGCCAAAATCGCTAGGTCCCGGCGCTCGACGGACATGAGCGCCCGTTTTTCCGCAGGTAGCGAACAAAAACCCGCAAGCAGTGAGGCCACAAGCAACTCCCCGACTCAAATTCGTGGAACGACTTTCGATTTTTGAGCAGCTCGAATTCTCTTGAAGTTGCACGGAGGACGGACTGTGAAGCGATCCCCAGCCCCTCGCTTTCTTCTCCGATTTGACGACATCTGCCCAACGATGAGGTGGAACGTCTGGAATGAAGTCGAGAAGATTTTGACGAAGACGGGCGTCAACCCCATCTTGGCGGTGGTTCCGGACAACCGCGACGAAGGCCTCATCTTCGATCCGCCGGACCAGAACTTCTGGCCCCGGGTGCGGGCCTGGCAAGAGCGCGGTTGGACTATTGGCCTGCATGGTTACCAGCACCGCTACGTCACCCGGGACGCGGGCATGTTTGGAAGGATGTCGCTCAGCGAATTCGCCGGATTGCCCCTGGCCGTACAGGAAGCCAAGTTGCGAAGCGCGATTCAAATCTTCCACGAGCAGAATGTATTTCCGGAGTTGTGGGTGGCTCCCGCGCATTCCTTCGACGCGAACACGGTCGCAGCGCTGTCGAACGTCGGGTTGCGCGCGATCAGCGACGGCTACGCCTTGTATCCTTACCGCGATTCGGGCGGCATCACCTGGATTCCCCAGCAGGTGGGGCGCTTTCGCAATATTCCCGTTGGAGTGTGGACGATTTGCCATCACATCAACGATTGGACGTCGCGCGAGGTCGCCCAACTGGATCGGGATCTCTCGGAATTCGGCGCGCAATTTGCGTCGATGCCCAGCATCGTCGAACGCTACCGTCGCCGGCCGCGAAGCTTGCTGGACCTGGGCACTAGCGGTTTCTTGCGACTCGGACGCAGCGCGGGACGCTTTGTTCGAGAACGCCGCAGACGCCACGCTGAATCGTCCGCGGCGGAAAAGGTTTGCGAAACGGTTACCGTTCCACGCAAGAGCAGTTAGGAGAGCCACGCTGTCCCACCGCGACACTACGGGATATTCTGCGAGCAAGACGCCAGCGACGGCAGGCCCAGGCTTCGGGGCCTTCGTTCTGTCGTTTGACTTCGAGCTTCATTGGGGCGTTCGCGACCACATGCGCCCCGATGGTCCGTACGCGCAGAACTTGCTTGGCGCGCGGCTGGTCATTCCCCGGCTTCTCAAGCTTTTCGAGCGCTATAACATTGCTGCAACCTGGGCCACCGTCGGCTTTCTGCTGGCTTCATCGCGTAAGGAGCTCGACCGATTTCGGCCGGCAATTCTGCCGAAGTACGACAATCCAGCTTTGGACCCGTATGTGGAGCCGACCGGCAGCGGCGAGCAAGAAGACCCACTGCACTTCGCCGCGAGCCTCGTCGATCAAATTCGTCAGACACCCGGCCAGGAGGTGGCTACTCACACCTTCTCGCACTACTACTGCCTTGAGCCCGGCCAGACGCTGGAGGCGTTTCGAGCGGATTTGCGGAGTGCCGTCGCCCTCGCCGCGGAGCGTGGCATCGCGCTTCGTTCGATCGTTTTCCCGCGCAACCAGGTGAACCCAGCGTACGCCTCTGCGCTTCTTGACGCCGGCCTCTCCTGCTATCGCGGTTCCGAAATCGGCTGGATGTACCGTCCGATCCCGCAAAGTCAGAAGGTTGCCGCGATGCGTGCCGCACGCCTTGCGGACAGTTACTTCGGGCTCCCAGGCCGCCAGATTGTGCACTGGTCGGAGATTCCACAAGCGGATGGGCTGTGCAATGTCCGTGGCAGCCGGTTTCTCAGGCCCTACCGTTCCAAGTTGGGGGCCTTCGAGAAGCTGCGTCTCCGGCGAATTGCAGCGGAGATGAACATGGCGGCAGAGAACAACAGCGTCTATCACCTGTGGCTGCATCCCCACAATTTGGGCGTAAACATCGAAGGGAACCTGGAGTTTTTTGAAGAGATTCTGCGGGCGTTTGCCTCTTGCCGCAGCCGGTTTGGCATGTGCTCCTTGTCGATGAACTCTGTCGCTGAGCTCGCTCGCGAACAGGCAGTTTCCAGCACCGGAGTCGGCAACAACGAATTTATGATCGCGAGAGATTCGACACCGGCAGACCGGGTGCGCGCTTGAAAATAGCGCACGTCATTACCGGGCTTTCCGCGCATGGCGCGGAAACCATGCTCTATCGGTTTCTGTCGGCCTCGAACCCCCGCGAGTACCAACACGAGGTGATCTCGCTAACGGACCGTGGGGCCATGGCCAGCAAGATTGGGTCTCTCGGCGTGCCCGTTCGTGTGCTTCGTATGCGCCCGGGTATTCCGAATCCGCTGGCCATCGTAAAACTTGCCCGCGAACTGCGGGAATCTCGCCCCGACCTCGTACAAACCTGGATGTATCACGCGGACCTTCTAGGTGGTTTGGCCGCGCGTCTGGCCGGGGACCTGCCGGTGGTCTGGGGCATTCACCATACGCGCGTCGACTGGCGGGAAACGAAGTTTCTGACGGCGCTGACGGTTCGTATCTGCGCACGGCTCTCCCGGCGCGTGCCCACTGCGATCGTGTGCTGCTCTAAGGCATCGGAGGAAGCCCACTTGGAGTTGGGCTACGCTCCGGAGAAAATGCGCGTCATTGCCAACGGGATCGACGTCCAGCAATTTCGCCCGGATCCGGACGCGGGTGTCGCGGTGCGAAAAACTCTGGGCATTCCCGGGGAAGCGCCAGTGATCGGATTGGCCGCGCGGTTTCATCCCCACAAGGATCACCGCACGTTCTTCCGAGCCGCCGGCATGTTGCACAAGGAATTGCCTGACGTCCACTTCGTATTGTGCGGCGACGGCGTGACATCCGAAAACTCCGAGATTGTAGCCGAGATTGATGCAGCGGAACTTCATGGAAATTGCCACCTTCTTGGCGCCCAAGCCGATATGCGAACCAACTACGCAGCTTGGGACATCGCTGCGAACTCATCGCTGAGTGAAGCATTTCCTCTGGCGATAGGCGAAGCCATGGCCTGCGAAGTTCCCTGCGTGGTAACTCAGGTCGGCGACTGCTCCGCCATCGTCGGTGACACGGGCAAGGTCGTACCGCCGCAGCGCCCCGAACTTATGGCCCAGGCGTGGCGAGAACTCCTGGAAAGTGGTGTTGCGGTTCGCCGGCGATTGGGAACGGCGGCGCGCGAGCGCGTGGCGAAACACTACAGCCTCCCGGCGCTCGTTGAGCGGTATCAATCTTTGTATCGGGCGGTTATGCAGGAAGGTCGCGGCTTAGAAGCTGTTTCCGTGGTGGAGCGAGAAGCCTCCACCGCCGGCGCAAACGCGAAGTCGGCTTAAACGCCGCAGAAAGTTGCGCCACGGCCTCGAGGCGTAGCCGGCGAGACCAAACCGAACCAGCAGCCTTTGCAGTCGTCACTATCCCCACACTGTACGGAGCGCACGGATGAAGGCAAATCCAAAGGTCATACTTGTCGACAACAGCGTGGCCTCATTTCGCCACGATCGCATGGAACTTTGTTACGCAGTCCGCGACATGGGTTTGGATGTTCACGTAGCCGCGCCTGCCGGCCCGGCGTCCGCGAGCCTTGTCAAAGAAGGCTTCACTTTTCACGAAATTCCCATGTCTCGTAAGGGCACCAGCCTGTGGAACGAACCCGCCACGATCTTCGCGCTGTTCCGTTTGTACAGCCACCTCCGGCCGAGCCTGGTGCACCATTTCCGCCTCAAGCCGGTATTGCACGGAAGTCTTGCGGCCTCTCTTGCAGGCGTGCCTGCGGTCGTGAACACCCTCACCGGCTTGGGCCACATCTTTACGGAGCACTCCAGGCGCACTACCCTGCTGCGCAAGCTGGTCTCCACGGGTTGCAGGCGCGCTTTCCGTCATCGCAATCTGCGCGTCGTGTTTCAGAACCCCGATGACCGCGCCGTCTTTATTAACGACCAGATTATTCCCGCGGATCAAACCGCGGTTATCAAAGGCTCCGGCGTTGATCTTTCCGTTTTCGCCGCCTCTCCGGAACCCGGGGGGGAACCCGTCGTGGTGCTGGCTTCCCGGATGCTTTGGGACAAGGGCATCGCCCAATTCGTCGAAGCCGCGGAAATCCTCCGCGCCGAAGGCGTGAAAGCCACCTTTGCGCTGGTCGGCGCTTCCGACCCCGGCAATCCGACCGCGATCCCGGTGGAGCAGTTGCACATCTGGCAGGAAAGAGGAAGCGTCCAGTGGTGGGGATTGCGCAAGGACATGCCCGAAGTGCTCGCGCAATCGCACATCGTCTGCTTGCCCTCTTATCGCGAAGGCATCCCACGAATTTTGATTGAGGCGGCCGCGTGTGGCCGGCCCATCATAACGACCGATGCGCCTGGCTGCCGGGAACTCGTGCGGCCCGGAGAAAACGGTTTGCTCGTCCCGGTCCAGGATACCGGCGCTCTGGTCAATGCACTGCGCACGCTCATCGCGAATCCCCAGATGAGAAAAGCCATGGGCAGCTATAACCGGACGCTGGCGGTGCAAGAGTTCGACCTGGATCTGGTGATCTCTCAATACAAGACCATTTATCAAGATCTGCTTCGAGCGCGAGTAAAAGGATGGGTCGCTCGCACCCTGTCGCCGCACACTCCGAACCAAACAATGCGGCAGGCTGGTTCGGAGCCGCGACTTTCCCGGCCCAAAACCGTGCTAGAGCCACAGGAAGTCCGGTCGCAGGGAAGACCGTAACGAAACGGAAAACACTTTGCATGACTTTTATGTCCGATGCCGCCAAACGTGGGTTCGATGTGCTCCTGTCGTTTATGGGAGTGCTGCTGATTTCTCCGTTCTCGCTGCTGATCGCTATTCTGATCAAGTTGGCGTCGCCCGGCCCGGTTTTGTATCGAGGAGTCCGCGTTGGTCAGTACGGGAAGCTGTTTTGCATCCTGAAGTTCCGGTCGATGATCGTTGACGCCGAGCGGCGCGGAGGCTCGGCAACCGCCGGCGACGATCCGCGCCTGACCTCCATCGGAAAATTTCTTCGTCGCTATAAGCTGGACGAACTTCCGCAACTTTTTAACGTGCTCAAGGGCGAGATGAGCTTTGTCGGCCCTCGGCCCGAGGTGCAGAAATACGTGGACCGCTATTCCGAGGCCGACAAAGCCATTCTTCAACTGCGCCCCGGCATCACCGATTGGGCTTCCATCTGGAACTCCAACGAAGCCGCGGTGCTGGAGGGCAGCAGCGACCCCGAGAAAAGCTATGAAGAGCTGATTTTGCCAACGAAGATCGCACTGCAACACAAGTATCTGCAAGATCACGCTTGCTCCACGGATGTGAAGATCCTGTTTCACACCTTCGCCAAGCTCGTTCAAGAAGATTGGGTCCCCAAGGAATTGGAGTCTTACGGAAAAGTGCGGCGCTACCGGGCCGTCGTTTCCGAGACTTCTATGTGATCGTTCCGGAGAAGGACGCTTAGCTTCTCGCGTTTTTTCTGTGTAGCACAAGTTCAAATCTACTCAAGGAAGACCGATGTCATTCACGCCAAGCCCAAAGTTGCCTGCTGTCCGCGGTGGTCGTCCGGCCTTTGCCGAGCGGTTCCCGTTCATTCGGCCGTCGCTTCCGCCGCTCAGCGAAGTGGTCTCCAGCTACGAGAGCATCTACCGGAGCGGTTTGCTGACCAACAGCAAGTCGGTCGCCCGCCTGGAAGGCGCCGTCGCCGAACGCTTGCGCGTGAAGCACTGCGTGGCGGTCTCCAGCTGCACCAGCGGACTAATGATGGTTCTCCGCGGCCTGGGACTCACAGGCGAGATCATCGTGCCAAGCTTCACTTTCTTCGCGACAGGCCACGCCACGCGGTGGAATAACCTGACGCCGGTATTTGCCGACTGCGACCCGGATACCTGGAACGTCACTCCGGCCACGATCGAAAAGAAAATCACCGAAAGCACTTCCGCCATCCTAGCCGTGCACCTGTACGGCAACCCCTGCGACCATGAAGCACTCGAGCAGTTGGCCAAGCGCCGTGGCCTGAAACTCATTTTCGATGCCGCGCATGGCTTCGGCAGTGAGCGCCGTGGCAGGCCGGTGGGATCCTTCGGAGACGCCGAGGTTTTCTCCCTTTCGCCAACCAAGCTGCTGGTCGCCGGCGAAGGCGGACTGGTCACCACTAACGACGCCAAGCTCGCCAGCGCCATTCGCTTCATGCGCAACTACGGCGACTTGGGAGCCTATAACCCCGAATGGCTGGGGATGAATGCGCGCATGCCGGAGTTCAACGCGGCTCTCGCTCTCGCAGGTTTGCCGATGATGGAAGAGAAAATTAAGCGCCGCAACGCGGTCGCCAATATGTACACCGAAATGCTGGCCGACCTGCCGGGTATTCGCTTCCAGAGCGTCGACTCCGCCGACGTCCACACCTACAAGGACTATTCCATTCACGTAACTCCCGATTCTTTTGGGATGACCCGCGACGCGCTGGCCGAAGCTCTTTTGGCGGAGAACATCGAAACCAAGAAATATTTCTATCCGCCTCTTCATCAGCAAGATATCTACAAACCCTTTTACCATCGCGACCGCGATGATCTCTCGCAAACCGAATACATCACTGGAGGAGTTCTGAGCCTGCCGATCTACGAATCGCTTCCCGATGAAACGGTGAAAACCGTAGCGCAAACTATCCGCAATATTGTGGAGTTCGAGCCCTCGCAAGACCAATCCACGATCTCGGGGAGGCCCAGTGTTTCTGCCATATAGTGATTTGAAGCCTTCCGAGTCGCTCCCGCGGATGTTCATCGACTTTTTCCACGTCCACCTATGCATGGTCGCAGCCCTGACCCTGTCCGTGCTCAATCCCGGTGCGTTTAGCCACACCGTGGGAGCCGCCTTCGGCCGCGCCGAGGCTATCCACTACTACACCTCCAACTTCGCGCTGTTGTCCTTGTTGTTTCCCGCGGTCTTTTTGGTCGAAGGGTTCTACACCCGCTCGCAGGAACAGCCCAGGCTCTATCGCACGCTGATGATCATCAAAGGTGTCGGTCTGAGCCTTCTGCTTTTCATCGCCATCGACTTTCTTTTGTTTGGAACGGCACTACCGCCAGGCAGCGCCGCGCTCTTTGGCGCGCTCACCCTCTCGGCTGTGCTCCTGTCGCGCATGGCCAAAGCGGCCCTTTTGGACCGCGTCGAAATCAAGCCCAGGAATCACTCCGGGCGTCCCAGTCAGGAAGGCACGGTCTTGGTTCTGGGCGGAGCCGGCTATATCGGCTCCTGCCTGGTCCGAAAACTCCTGGCCGCCGGCCGCTCCGTACGCGTGATGGACAGCCTCGTCTACGGCGACGACGCCATCCGAGACATCCTTGGCCATCCCAACTTCACTCTGCAAGTCGGAGATTGCCGCAGAATCCAGGATCTGGTGGCCGCCGTGAAAGGCGTTGATTCCATCGTTCACCTGGCCGCCATCGTCGGCGACCCCGCCTGCGAAGTGGACCCGCAGACTTCTCTGGAGATCAACTATCTGGCCACCCGCATGCTGATTGAAGTGGCCAAAGGCAGTGGCATCCGCCACTTTGTTTTTGCCTCCAGCTGCAGCGTGTACGGCGCCACCGATTTCTTGGTGGACGAATTCTCCAGCGCCGCGCCAATCTCCCTGTACGGACAGACCAAAGCCGATTCGGAAAAGGCCCTTCTGGAGGCCCAGTCCAACTCTTTCCATCCGGTCATTCTCCGCCTTGCCACCGTGTTCGGTCTTTCCTACCGGCCGCGTTTCGACCTGGTAGTCAATCTCCTGACCGCCAAGGCTCGCGCGGAGGGTCTGATCACCATTTTCAACGGCACCCAGTGGCGGCCGTTCATCCACGTTCAGGATGTCGCCGAAGGCATCATGCAAATCTTGAATGCGCCGATTGAGGTCGTCAGCGGTGAAATCTACAACCTGGGCGACGAGCGTATGAACTACACCCTGGCGCAGGTCGGTCAGCAAATCCTGGCCGCGTTCCCTGCCACGCAGATCGAGCAGATCGAAAACGCCGACCGTAGAAACTATCGCGTGTCCTTCGGGAAGATCCGCAATCAGGTTGGTTTCCGTTGCCGCATCAGCCTCGAAGAGGGCATCCGCGAAATATGGAAAGCTTTTGAAGACAAGCAGATCGTCGATTACACCGACGCCAGGTATTACAACCAGAAGTTCCTGAAGCTCGCTGGCGCTCCGGCCTGCAAGGACGAGTTGGACTCTAATGTAATTTCCGCGTTTGCGAATCCGCGCGTTCCCGGCCAAAAGCCACCTTCTCTGCTGACGGCCGCCGCGGGCAGCCGTTAGTCGCGGTTCACGAGAAGCGGTACGGCAGGTCGGCGTCCAGCAAGCTCATCACCTGGAATTCGTCGAAGGTCAGCTTGGCCTCGCGCCCTCGCATGCCATAGAACGGCAAACGCCTCCGGCGCCGAAAAAACCCCTGGGCCGTTAGCGCTGCGATCAGGTCCTGATCCAAATGAGACGCGATCGCGAAGAGAGCCGCGCCATTTTGCTGGTGTACGAACCGGATCGCTTGGCGTATCAGGAATCTGGCTTCGTCCTTGGCGTCGCGAATTCCCCAAACCACCAGCCTCCAGAAATCCGTTGACGTCGCGGACCGCCACACGATAGCGGCCGCTCGCGGCGCGGGCTGCGCGGGGATATAGCAGCTCCAGGAGCATACGGCAGGACAAGTTTCCAGTTGCCAGCGCACGTATTCGTAGTCGTAAAGTGGGCGCCACTCGCCACCGGCGTCTTCCAACAACGGCGCAATCTCCAGCGAGACTCCAGGGTCTACCTGCAGCCGATTATCTAGCCCCGCGCCGCGCATCCACTTTAACGGGAAATCACGCAAGAGCTTTCTCTGCGTGAGCGGCCGCAAGAACGGCGGCGCAAGCTTGGTCAGAATGGCGCCGAGGCGCAACGGCAAAACGAAACTGATGCCAGCGTCCCAGACGGTGCGGTCCGACAGACGAGGGAAGATCCGGCGAGTGTTTTCGTTCCCTCCAACATTAAAAACCGCGTCGTATGCGTCCTTCGCCTGCTTCACCATCATGATGCCCATGCCGCCGGCAACTTGCGAAGCATCGACGGACCAATCGCAGGACCAGGCGCACTCCAGAGTACGGGCATCTTTGCGCGCCTGAAACGGAATTAGCCCGAGGAAGCCGCAGACTTTGTCGTCGTTCATGCACACAAAGCCGCGCTCCCGCCCGCGGCTAAAGCGCGCATCGAAGTATTTCCAGTCCACGATTTCCGGCGAAATATCCTGGCGGACCAGGTAGTCACGAACCAAAGTTGGCGGGGCTTCCGCTAGTTTCAACAGCGAAGGTCGCATGCAGCTCCTAAGGATGCGCGGGCACGGCGGGCGCGGGCCGATTGGACATAGTCCGGCTGATTTCGTCGCCAAACTGCCGGCGGGCGCTCTCCAAGGCCTTGGGATCGCGGGTCCAGGTCGCCCAATCCGGCGCCACAGTCCTGGCAATGACCAGAGCCCACTCGCCGCGGCCCAATCCTTTTAGAATTTCGATGTACTCGTAGTCTTCGACGCTCTTGCGGATCCACTTCAGACGAATGGATGGCACTACTTCCGCCGAGCCGACTTTATCGCCGGGATACACCAGCCATCCTTCCCCGGAGGGCGTCGGCTTGCCGTCCTCGATGTAAGTCACGTTGTTCCAGGGATCAGGAGTTGGATCGACCACCCAGGAATTCACGTTCCAATAAAGCAATCCGGACAAGCCCTGCACCTGGTTCAGAAAACCGCCGAGGATGCGATAGTTGATCGGCTCAAAGTCAATGGCCCATTTCGGCGAGTAGGAATCCTGCACCAGCGCCGTGTAGGACCAGATTTGGTCTCCCTTGTTCATCGCTGCGGCCATATCGGCGGCGTTGGCCACGATTTGCTTGGGCAGCATCACCCAAACATCGGCGACGGACCGGCCCGTGCCGGAGCCATCGTCGCGGAGTTCTGGGACGGGAATCGCGGTGAGACTGGCAATCAAGCCCGCAGCACGAACGTTTTTCGACCATTGCCGGAGAACGGGAAAGATGCGCCGGCACTCGGACACTTCGTCGCCCATATGCACGTACAGCGACAAGTCCGGCTGATGTTTCGCCCTCAAGGCCAGTAAATTCTCAACCGAAGGCGCAGGCGGCTGCTGGCAAGTGCCGTACGACGCCACCTTGAAGTAATCCAGCTGTGAAAGGTTCAGCCCCAAGCGGTCGATGAACTCGCGCTCCGCCGCCGGATCGACAGCCACGGGCATGAGCTTGTGCTCCAGCAGCAAGCGCTGGTTGGCCTTCAAATCCCCGTAATAAATGTGCGGGTTCTTGGTCGTATCGTTGTACATACCGAACGCGGAGTGCAGCGAAGGACTCAGCGGCAGAGCAAAATTCCAGACGTTGACCACCACCGGCACCGACGCTCCACCCTGGTCGCTGCTGATGGTGATCGTTCCGCGATAAACACCGGGGTCGGCATTACGCGGCACGAAAACATCCACCCACACGGGCTGGTTGGTCGCCGCCGCCAGATTGAACGGTATCGCTCGTAGTTCTGCCGGGTTGGACGGCGCCTTGTCACCGTCCGGGAATGGAATCAAAGCATCCGCGTACCACCCTGGCCCTAGTGGGCGGTTGTAGCCGCCGCGATCCATGCTCCCGCGGGTTACGTGGACGTAGTGCTCCCGGAAGAGCGCCAGGTTTGATTTGGGGATGATGCGCTTCCCTTCCCCGGCCAGCGCCGACGCCGCAAGTTTTACGTTGGTCAAGCCGCCCGCGGGTGCGCGCACGATCACTTGAAAAGATTCGTATTCGCCTCGCGCAGCCCAAAGAGCGACGTCCAGTGAATTTCCGGCAGGATCTTCACGCCCGATCCTGCTGAGCGCAGGCGCAGTCCACACGGTTGGACCAGCGTAAGCTTCGAGAGTTCCGTAGGTGAGCGCAGTAGCTAGGTAAAATGCAGATGCCGCCGCGTGAAGCAGCCAGGACGATTTTGATTTTCTGAACACGGCGACCGGCGCAGCATTCTCGCGGCAACGGCACGCGCGAAGATTGTTCATAGGTTGGCTCTCGACCGCGCCGGGAACGCGTAGAAAAAAGCTTACCACAGCCCAGCGCGAGGAATGGGGCGCCGGGCTCGATCGAGACGCTTCCTGTACAACGCAGCCCAGCCAGGTGGCCCATGGTTCGCTTCTGATTTGCGGAAATCTAGCGGAGACGGAAATTGCGGAAGGCCCACAGGGGAAGCCGGTCGTCGCGCTTCCCCCGCTTGCCTTTGATTATTGGCCGACCGAATTCATGGTTTGACCCGACAGCAATCCGTTCGGTGGCGCTTGCGAAGCTCCACTGAGCGTGCCGGGAGTGAACGTCACATTGCTGACTCCGATATTCGAGCCGTCGTGGAAGTCGAAGTAGTAGGTCACCTTGCCGTTGGTGACGTTGACGTTGACATTGCGATAGTGGACGTTGCCCTCGGGAACGCTGGCGCCTCCGCCCCGGATGATGGCCACCGCCGCGCTATCGCCATAGGACGGATCGGGACCGTTGCGGTGCGGATTGGTAACCGTCAGATTGTTGAATGTCAGGCTCGCGCCATTCGCGGAGTAGAACCGGGCGTTGGCACCATCGCTGCCGCTCTGGTCGGTGGTGCAGTCGTTCAAGGTGATCGTCCCAGCGGCGTTGCTCGGATCGTTGTTGTTCGCGAAATATCCGTAGCGGCCGTTGTTGTCGGAGTGGTTGCGCGTCACCGTGATGCTTACAGGTTGCGAGGTACTGTCCAGCGTCCACAGCGAAATCGCCAAGCCATCTCCGGAATTGTTGACCATGGTGTTGTCGGTGAAGTTGACATCCACCACGAAGTCGCCTGGATTGTTCGGCTCCAGGTCAACGCCCGCTTGCGGCGCGGTGCCGTTGGTGTTGGAGAAAACGTTGTTGGTGATGTTGATGTGGTTCAGCCTGCCGATAATGCTTCCGGCGTCGCGGTAGTTTTTGTCAAAGACGCATTTGGTGATGGTCACGTTGGTCGCGGCCGAAACGTAAATTCCGTCGCCTCCGGACTGGTTGCACGCGATTCCGGTTACGGTCACGTTGCTGGCGTTCTGAATTCCCAAGCAATGGCGATATTGGCTGCCGTCGCCCTGGCTGGCGGTACGCGCCTTGGGCATCTGGAAGACCGAAGTAGAACCGCCGGCTCCGCTGATGGTGACGTTGTTGGAGTTGACGTTCAGCATGCGGTCGCTGGAGCCGAACCCGGAGTTCGCCGAGACCGTCACGTCGGCGTCCACCTTCATGTTCGAGTTTGACGGGAAATTGATCGGGCTGATGTTATAGCTGCCCGCCGGAATCTCCAGGATTTGCGTGTGCGACGCCGTGGAGTTCAATGCCGTTTGGAACACACTGGTGTCATCGCCGCCAAAGCCGGCGTTTCCGAACGTCAGTAAGCTGACGGTATTCCCCGAAGGTGGTGGCGCCGCTGCGGTAACGGAAATCGTCGCGCTGCCGGATTTGCTGGAATCGGCGTCGCTGGTGGCGGTTACCGTGTCGGTGCCGGCCTTGGACGGCGCGGTATACAGCCCGGAAGCGGTAATGCTCCCCAGCGCGGCCTTCCAGGTCACGCTCTTGTCCGAGGCGGTGCCCTGTACGCTGGCGCTGAACTGCAGGGTGGTGCCCTCCGTCGTGGAAGTGGAAGCGGGTGACACCGTCACCGACGTTATCGTCGGGTTCGGAGTTGGCGCCGGTGCCGCGGTCACAATCACGACTGCGGAAGCCGACTTGGTCGTATCGGCGACACTGGTTGCGGTCACTGTGGCTGTTCCGGCGCTCGCTGGCGCGGTATACAGCCCGGAGGGCGTGATGCTGCCCAGCGAGGCCGACCAGGTCACGGATTTGTTGGACGTTGATCCCTGGACGGAGGCCGTGAAGGAAAGCGTGCCGCCTGTAGCCGACTTGGCCGAAACGGGAGAGATGGTTACCGAGGTCACGGCCGGACCTGGCGGTGGTGGATTTGGGTTGGGATTGGGGTTTGGCGCAACCGCAACGGTAACAGGGGCGGAGGCAGATCGCGTCGGATCCGCAACGCTCGTCGCGGTCACGACTCCTGTTCCTGCGGTAGCTGGCGCTGTGAACAGTCCAGTGGATGTGATTGTGCCGATAGTGGCCGACCAAGTCACCGAGTGGTCGGTGGTTGTGCCCTGAACTGTCGCCGTGAACTGTACCCGGCCGTTTACTGCGGGAGACGCGGACGCGGGAGAGAGGGCTACAGACGTTACCGGCGCATTCGCTGGCGCGGCCTTGCCATGGAGTTGCAGCACGATGGGCCGGTGGTCGGCGTCGGTCACCAGCGAAAGGGTGCCGTCCACACTGCTGGCCGTCGAGGGAACGAACTTTACCGAGAAATTGGCGCCCTGTCCGGGCGAGAGTGCCAGCGGAAGCTTAAGGCCCGCGACGCTAAAACCCGCTCCGATGACATTGGCCTGGCTGATACCGATGGTGGCGCTGCCAATGTTCGCAACGGTCACGACCTGAGAGCTGGCGTTGCCGACCGTGGTGCTGACCGAGAGGCTGTTGGGGGTCACGGAGAGCTGTGGGAGAGGCTCGGCGAATCCGGCACAGCCGGAGACCCAAATGGAGACGGCAAGAATGAATGTAAAGACTATAAGTACTAATACGCTGTTTTCTGGCCGTGGTCTCATGATGATCGAGTTCTCCGTCGTCGCAAGTTCAGTTTTTCGAGTGTGTTACGCCCGATTTTGCGGCTTCCTGGCGGGAGGGCACCAGTCAGGCGGTCATCGTAGTTCTGGGGTATAGGGGCAACAACTGGTGGGGAGAACAGATTAAGGACAAGTATCTGATAGGGAACAGCGCCAACAGAAAGTACTGGTACTAGTGATCCTGGACGTCGGGGCAAGTTACCTGCTCGGTGAGCCAGCCGTCACCGACAACCGACTCCGACAGTGTGGGCCCGCGGACCACCAGAGAGGCAAGCGACAAGTGATGAACGACAAATCTCCTATCGAAATCTTCTCGACCACTCCGCAGTCGAAGGATTTCCCGCGTGAAACGTACGTGCAGCAGGTTATCGACGTGGCCAAGTGGAGCGAAGACGCCGGATGCACGGCGATTCTGGTCTATACGGACAATTCGATCGTCGATCCCTGGCTCGTTTCGCACATCATTTTGCAAAACACCAAGAAACTTTGCCCGCTGGTCGCGATTCAGCCGGTGTACATGCATCCCTACAGCGTGGCCAAGATGGTGGCCAGCTTTGGGCATCTGTACGGGCGGCGTATTTATCTGAACATGGTCGCGGGGGGCTTCAAGAACGACCTGGTGGCTCTCAATGACACCACCCCGCACGACGAGCGCTACACGCGCTTGGTGGAATACACCACGATCATCAAACAATTGTTGTCGAGTCCCGGCCCGGTGACTTTTGAAGGCAAATTCTACAAAGTTGACAATCTAAAGATGACTCCACCTCTGGCGCCGGAACTTTTTCCGGGCATCCTGATGTCAGGTTCTTCGGATGCGGGCTTGGCAGCGGCCCGGACCGTCGGCGCAACCGCCGTGCAGTACCCCAAGCCTGCCAAAGAGGCTGAGGTTGTAGCCTCATCCAACGGCCACAAATCCGGCGTGCGAGTTGGGATCGTCGCGCGTGCCAACAGCGCCGATGCTTGGAGCGTCGCGAATGAGCGCTTCCCTGGCGACCGCCGGGGCCAACTCGCGCATCAAATGGCTATGCGGGTTTCGGATTCCGTGTGGCATAAACAGCTTTCCCAGATGATCGAAGAAACCGGAGAGGTGCAGGGCGTCTACTGGATGTGGCCTTTCCAGAATTACCAGACTTTCTGCCCTTATCTGGTGGGCAGCTACGAGGAAGTTTCCGAAGAAGTTTCCCGCTACATGCGCAACGGCTTCCAGTCGTTCATTTTGGATATCCCGCCGTCACGGGAAGAGTTGCAGCACATTCAAACGGTCTTTGAGTACGCCAATCGCGGAGTCGCTTCGTGAATCGATTGCTTCAGGATTGGGTGACCCAGCAGGCGGAACTGCGGCCCGACGCCACGGCCGTCGTTTTCGGCGGCGAGAAGCTCTCGTACGGGCAGCTGGAGAAGTCCAGCAATCAGTTGGCGTACACGCTGCGCGAAGCAGGATGCAGAAAAGGCGACCGCGTCTGCATTCTGATGCCCAAGTCTCCCGCCGCTATCGTCAGCATGATCGGCATTTTGAAAGCGGGTTGCATGCATGTGCCGATCGATACGGGGAGTCCGGCCGTGCGCATCCGGCAGGTTCTGGACTCGTGCGAAAACCGATGGATCCTGGCGGCCGGCGGCAGCGGTGCGTTGCTCGAGGAAATTTTGGCGGACGAGCGCTTGCGAGCGGGAATTTCCGTGGGCTGGATGGAAGAGTCGGCGCCAGCCTCGAAGCAAATCCAGCCGGCGTTTTGCGGCGCCGACCTGGGTGTGGCGCCATCATCGGCGTTGCCGCGGCAATGCACCGGCCAGGACGGCTCGCACATTCTATTCACTTCCGGTTCCACCGGAGTTCCCAAGGGTGTGGTAATCACCCACGACAACGTGGTCGCGTTTGTGGGATGGGCGTTGAAGCACTTCGGTATCGATCACACCGACCGTTTTTCGGGCCATACTCCGTTTCACTTCGATCTCTCGACGTTCGATATTTTCGGCGGCCTGACAGCGGGCGCCCAACTGCATCTTGTTCCATCGGAAACGGCGCTGGTGCCCCCGAAGCTGGCTGAATTTATTCGGACATCGGAGTTGACCCAGTGGTTTTCGGTTCCTTCGGTGTTGAACTATCTGGCCAAGTTCAATACCGTTCGGCACAACGACTTCCCTTCCCTGCGCCGGGTACTGTGGTGCGGCGAGGTCTTGCCCACACCGGCTTTGATCTACTGGATGGAGCGTCTGCCGCGCGTCCGCTTCACCAATTTGTATGGGCCGACGGAAGCCACCATTGCCAGCAGCTACCACGACGTGAGCGCTTGCCCGCAAGACCCGAAGGCGGCTATTCCGATCGGCAAGGGTTGCGACGGCGAGGAGTTGCTGGTCCTCGATGAGAAGCTGCAGCCCGCGGCCCCGCGCGAGATCGGCGACTTATACATTGCCGGCGCGGGTCTAAGTCCCGGTTATTGGCGGGATGAAGAGAAGACCGCCAGCGTTTTTTTGCAGGACGCGCGAAACCCTGGTTCTGGAGCGCGGCTGTACCGAACAGGCGATCTGGCCTGGCAGGACGAAGCTGGGGTGGTCTACTTCGTGGGGCGCGCCGACTCGCAAATCAAAGTTCGCGGCTATCGCATCGAATTAGGAGAGATCGAGACGGCGCTCAACTCGGTGGGGAAATTGCAGGAATGCGCGGTGGTGGCCATTCAGACGGAAAGTTTCGGAGGCTGGATGATCTGCTGCGCTTACGCCGGCCGCGGCGGAGCCGAAGTCACTCCCAACAGCCTGCGCGAGCATCTGAAAAAGCTAGTGCCCAGCTACATGTTTCCTGTCCGTTGGATGTCCTACGACGTTTTGCCAAAAAATTCCAACGGCAAGATCGACCGGCCGCGCCTGAAAGAACGTTTCTTTCGCGCGGAATTGAAGCAGTCCGCAACAGAAGTGATTGCCACACCTACAGCGGAGACTCCACGACGAGGACCCGCTGCGGCCGATGACCGCACGGAGGCCATCGGTAAGTAAATCCATCGGGACCAATAAAAATGATTCTTTATCTGTTTCTTTCGATTTTTCTGGCAGCCCTGTTGCTGTCCATGCTTCTAACTCCCTGGGTGCGACGTATGGCCACCGCGCGTGGCTTGACCGCTCCGCCCGCCTCCCGGCGCCATTTGCACACCAAGGCGCTGCCGCGGCTCGGGGGGGTGGCGATCTGCCTTGCTTTCGCGGTGGCTTTGGCCGCGTCTATTCCACTGGCGAAGCTCACGCACATTGATTTCCCCATACGCGCTCTTCTGGGGATTCTCCTGCCTGCGGCCTTCGTCTTTCTCCTGGGCGTTTATGATGACGTGCGACCGCTGGGAGCGGGAAGCAAGATCGTGGTTCAGTCAATTGCAGCCACTGCTCTGTATTTCTCCGGATTCGGAATCCATTTTTCGGGCACGCTCTTTGGCCTTCCCGCGATAGCCCTGGGCCTGCCGCTGACCGTATTTTGGGTTCTGCTGATCACCAATGCGTTCAACCTGATCGACGGGCTGGACGGGCTTGCGGCGGGCTGCGGCTTGGTAGCCGCCATGGCCATCTTCGCGACTTCGCTCCTTGGGAACAATGACGGCGTGGCGATCGTGGTCATTGCCCTTGCGGGAGCGATCCTGGGCTTCTTACCGTCGAACTTCTCTCCCGCAAATATTTTCATGGGCGACTCGGGCAGCCTGTTTATTGGATTTCTGCTGAGCGCGCTGGCCCTGACGGGGCCGCCGAAGATGACCAGTGTGGCGGGCGTTGCCATTCCAGTACTGATCTTTGGCCTGCCCATTCTCGATGTGGCGCTCGCCGTCGCGCGGCGATCTCTGCGAGGCCAATCGCCCTTCCGGGGAGATGCCGACCACGTTCATCACAAACTGCTAAAGCGCGGGCTCACACAAAGCCAAGCTGCCATCGTACTGTATGGAGTCGCGGCGGCATTTGGCCTGGCGAGTCTGGTTGTGGCGCAGGACGCCAACTGGCTAGTGCCGGTCGCTGCTGCGATGGCCCTGGGGGTGTTCCTGGGAGTGCGCCAGCTCAACTACGTGGAGTTCTCCAGGCTGCCGGCAGCCTGGCTGCGCGGCGCGCAACGCCACGAAATCACGGCCGACCAGGCCCGCATTCTCTACGCTACCGAATCGCTCAGGTCCAGCGGGGACTTCCGCGCCATCTGCATGATCCTGCGGGAAACGCTGCAGCCACTAGGGTTCGACGGTATTCGCTGGAAGAACCCGGGCGAGGGCAACGTGCCAGTTAAGTTGTTTTATCCCTTGGAGCATGACTCGGAGGGAAGGCTGATGTTTACCTGGTCGCAGTGGACGACCGGGGACCCGCAGCCAGGGGAATGGCGATCGGAGTTGGTGATTAGTTCGCATCCGACCCTGGGGCGCGTATCGTTATTCCGTGTTTCCGCCCCCGATGAAGATTGGCAAGTGAAGGTGAACGTGCTCTCTGAAGAGTTTAAGACCGCCCTCTCCAATGCCGTCGGGCGGGCACTGACCAGGGCGAAGTTGTCGCGCCAGGCCCCAAAAGAGACACCGAAGGCCCGGGCGGTGGCGGCTGGCACGTCACGCGAATCGGCCACTGGCCGCTAGATAGCTAGCTTTAGCGGCTAGACCTAGCAGTAGATTGTCCGCCGAAAGCCGCCTGGCCGGGTTTCGGCGTGGCAGGACTTACTTCCACTTCTCCTCTCTCGCCTCCGTTTCTTCCTCCGAAGCAAAGCCCCAAAGCTACCCCTCCCCCCGGGTGTTTTTGCGTAACGTTATCAAACTAAATGGTTTACATTGTAGTGTGGCGAACGTTTCAATTCTATTGGAGTTTGGACTAATTCCTGGGTTTTCCCTTCCCTGATTGCCGTTGTTCAGGTTCGCTTCCGACACTCGCACCCGAACACTCGCTTGCGATGGAGCGTGATGGTTATTGGATTTAGGAGATTAGGCTTACGTGGGAAAACCGGCACCTAGGTGCCGCACTCCGATGGAATATCTTAAGCGCAATATACCTTGAACCTTGTCAAGGAGAAGGGCCGTTTCGCTAGACGCCGGCGGTGGCGATGTTGCCGTGTCCAGCTTCGCGCTCCGAACGCTGCCAGGCGCTACCGAGGGCCAGGCTGCAGAGTCCCCGGACCATCGAAAACTCGGACGGATCGGCTACTGCCAGGTCGATCTTCCGGCCGGTTTTGCTCTCAATGTGGACGATCAGGTCGAGAAAATCGAAGGAATCCAACAAGCCCGATCCGAGAAGCTCGGTGTCGGCGGAAATGCGGACGTTGTCAGGCAGGTGTTTGTTGGCTCGAATCCAGTTGGTCAGCAGCTCGAGAAATTGTTCATGAGTCATTTGTTTTGCGGGTTCCCCTGTTTCCGTAATTTCCTGAATTCCGGCGCTTTGCGGCAAAATATCTTTCCCGCTAATTTTCGACAGCGGCGGCCTCCTCGCGGGCAGCTTCCTCCTGACGCAAGCAGGACAGCACTAACTCCACGCGATTGGAAACTCCCAGCTTGTCAAAAATCCGGAACAGGTAGTTCTTGACGGTGTGCTCGGTGAGCCCCAGTTCGCGGGCAATCTCGCGATTGGAAAGCCCTTCCACGGCCAGGCGGACCACGTCGGTTTCACGCTTGGTCATGCGGTTCTCGATCATCGGATCGACTTTCAACTGCTTCGGAGCGCGAGTAAACTCGTCGAGAACATAACGCAATTCCGTGGCGTTGGCCCAGATCTGGCCGCGAGAAACCGCGTCCACTGATTTGCAGAGCTGCTCGAAGGAGCTGGTCCGGGAAAACACGCCATCGGCACCGAAGCGAAAGGCTTCGATGACCATTTCGCGATCCCGGGAGCCCATGGCCAACAGGATCCGGGTGTCTGGATTGGTGCGGCGCAACTCGGGCAGGATACGCAGGCCGGCGAGCGGACCGTCCTCGAGTTGATCGCTGATGACGGCCACCTGCGGGCGTTGTTCCTGAACGGCGGACAAGATTTCAGCAACGCTGGATGCGGAAGCCACCACGTTGAAGCGTTCTCGAACGGCGGAAAACGCCATGTTCAAGAGGTCGCAATACATCTTGCTGGCCTCGGAAATGAGCACACTGGTGCGGTCCGTATCGGGCAAATTTTCGTTAGCAGTTGGCTGCTTCATCGTGTGTGTGACCTCGGTGAACCGATCTTTGAGGCCGGGGGCGGAGCCAAAATTATGGACTGGTCGTGCCGAAGGACTTGGGCGGTTGCAGTGCGCCTAACATGTACGGTCACGGGGAATTCTGTTCTGCGCTTAGAGGATACGACGGCCGACGGTGGTTCTAGCCGAATCCGAGGCGAGGGAAGCCACGGTCTTAAAATTCGCTGTTCCCCAAATATCGCGCCTTTCACTAGCGGAACTCCCTAGTACTCCGTGGTCAGGATGAGCATGTACGATGCCAAATTGTGTCAAACTGGGAATTCTCCCTAAGCATCTACAGAATCAATCACTTAGAGTTGGGTGAAATATTCGGGACCCCTCAGTTCCACCTTTCTGTCTCCGAGTAAGGACACCTGGCTTCCTAAATTGTGCAAATTCCAAGCTCGCCCCATCGGGCGCAACGTTGCTATATAGCGAGCTGGTAACTAGGCCGAAATACTTTTTTTCGCGCGAACGACGAGGGCTCCAGTCTCGGCGCACGCGAGTTTTACAGCTTTATGACAGCGGGACGCAGTTCCGCAGCCCTTTCGACTTGAAGTCGCTGGCCATCCGTTATTTTCGCGGCTGGTCTGCATCTGAACAATACCGTGAACTCCTTAGCCCCTCTTCGGTCTTCCTTCACCGCTATCGTGCGATGGAGAGGCGATTGTCCACCACTAAGATGCGGCTACCGACGCTTGGGAAATCCGGCTGCATGGAACGATACACAGACAAATGGAAGTCCGCCGAAAGTGCGAGGAATGCCCCAGAATGGAGGGTATTGACGTCAAGGCTTGGAACATCAACTGCAGGCACCGACGAGTGCCGCATGCATCGTGCCTCTTTAGCTGGGGATAACCGGGAGCGAGCAGATAATGAAGAAAGTCTTGGGTATAAGTGGATTCGAGAACTCCATTCCGTTCAAAAAAGCCCATTGGCCCGGGCTGGAGGAACGCGAGTACCGAATTTCGCAGGGGCACGATTCCGCCGCCGTCTTACTGGTGGATGGCGAGTTTGTTGCCGGGGCGGCCGAGGAACGCTTCAGCCGCAAGAAGCACACCGGAGACTTCCCGATTGGCGCCATTCAGTATTGTCTGGCTACGGCGGGAATCCAGGCGAACGACATCGATGAGATCGCCCACGGGTTTGACTACGCGCCGTACCGCGCTGCCTTCCTTCTGGATCCCACCACGGCCGAGCAGTACGATCAGGTTTTCTCCCGAGAGAAACTGCTGGTGCAAGTAAGCCGGCACCTCTCGGGGTTCCCAGCGAACAGGGTCCATCAAGTGAATCATCACCTGGCCCACGCGGCCAGCGCCTACTACACCTCTGGTTGGGACGAATGCCTGGTGGTGGTGATCGATGGCATGGGCGAGGCGCACAGCGCCACGGTATATAAAGCCCACAATAACCAGATTGAGAAGCTACAAGAGATCAGCGCCAAGGATTCCATCGGCATCCTGTACTCGGTCATTACGCTGCATTTAGGCTTCGATTTCAATTCCGATGAGTACAAGATTATGGGATTGGCGCCGTATGGAGATCCGTCGCGCTACCGGGGGTTCTTTGAAGAGGCCGTCGAGTTTCTCGATAACGGCACGATCAAGATTCCCTCCTTGCGAGCGAACAACGCGCGTGAGGACCGCGAAACTTATGGGGCCACCCGCCGCCTTCTGGACCAGCATCTGATCCCGCACCGGGCGCCCGACGCGGAAATCACCGACGATCATCGGGATGTGGCGGCGGCGCTGCAAGAGTGTTTGGACAAGGTCATGTTGCACATTTGCGGGCACTTCGGGCGGACCACGGGCTTGCGGCGTCTGGCCATGGCGGGTGGAGTAGCGCTGAATTGCACGGCGAACGGCAGGCTGCTGCAATCTGGGATTTTTGACGACATCTACGTGCAGCCCGCCGCCGGGGATGACGGCACAGCGTTAGGGGCAGCTTTGTGGAGGGCCTCGCGCAACGGCGGGATCCGCAATGTCAGGTTCCCCGTGCCGTTTCTTGGCCCCGAAGCTTCGGCCAGCGAGATCGACAAGGCCATCCAAGAAACCAAGGGTATCGAGACGGTTCGCTTCGCCAATCTTCGCGAGGCCTGCACGGAAGCTGCAAAACTGATTCGCGACGGGCGGGTGCTGGGCTGGTACCGCGGCCGAATGGAATTCGGGCCTCGCGCCTTGGGACATCGCAGTATCCTGGCGGACCCCGGGCATCCGGAAATGCGCGACCGCATCAACGCCATGGTCAAGATGCGGGAGGCGTTCCGGCCCTTCGCACCTGCGGTATCGCTGGAGCAGGTTCAGGATTGGTTTGAGGTGCCACGCGGATTCGAGATGCCTTACATGATTATGACGGCGGACGTGCGGCAGCAACACCGGGCCGCACTGCCGGCCATCACCCATGTGAACGGCTCGGCGCGGGTGCAAACCGTGTCGGCAAAGGATAACAACGAATTCCACACATTGCTGGAAGAGGTGGGGAAACTTACCGGGCGGGAAATGGTGCTGAACACGAGCTTCAACGTTAAGGGGCAACCCATCGTCAACACGCCGCGGGAGGCGATTGACACTTTCCTGGGCACCGGAATCGAGTACTTGTTCCTGGAAAACACGTTGGTGCGCCGCGCCGGCCGGAAATAGCTATGCGCCGGACTTTGTACATTCCGCACAGAAGTTGCCGCCTCGCTTCTGACTCTCGATCACTGTGAAAAATTCTTAGATCCGACAGTTAGTATGCGATTAATCCAAACTACTTATGTATCGCAGCGAGGGTGTTACACCCAGAATTAAACAATTTGAGTCGAAACTTCGTCCGATGGTGGATCGAGGCGTAGTTGTCGAAACCAAGACCCACGCGCTCCGCTATCCCTAAGGCTCGTTCTTGCTTGGCCCGTATCGCTACTCGGACCGGGGGGGCCCGATGGCGCCTTGCAGCTTCTGGAACTCTTGCAATTCATGTTGGGCTTGCGTCGTCTTGCCTTGCTTGCGGTAGAGGGCGGCCAGTCCAAAATGCGACTGGGCGGCCAGCGAAGTCTCTTTCTCAAGGTCGATCACTTTGGTCCAGGCTTGTTCGGCTGCAGCAGAGTCACCATCCAGGGAGGCGGCTTTGCCAAGCGAATAGAGCGTCTCCGGCATTTCTGGCTTCAATTGGTTGGAACGCTCCAGTTCCGCACGTGCTTCGCGGGGCTTGCCCTGCTGCAGCAGGGCCGACCCGAGACGGTAAGCGGCTTCGGCGCTGCCTGGCTGCAGCTTGGTCTCCGTGCGAAACTGGTCTTCCGCCTTGGGCCACTGAGCGGAACTCGCGTAGACCTGGCCGAGCTCGAGGTGCAAACCGGGTAGTTCCGGACGCAGGCGGAGGGCCTCCTGATATTCTTTTTCGGCTTGCGGCATCTGGCGGAGGACGAAGTAGTTTTCGGCGAGAGCCTGATGCGCACGCGCGGAGTCCGGATGTGCTGCCAGCAGCGTGTCGATAGCGTTCTTGGAGAGCAATCCGCTGGCATGCCCGAGATAGTAGAGTAGATCGGGATCGCCGGGACGCTTGGCCAGCACAGCACTGAAGTTTGCCACCGCCTCGGTTAGTTGGCCCGTTTCGATTTGGGCGATTCCCAGCGCGTCCTGCGCTCCGACCCGCTCAAGATGCGGGATGGCTTCCGCGGCATAGCCTTGAGCCAAAAGGGCATAACCCAAGAACTGGTGCGCGGCGGGAAGGTCTGGGCTCAACTCCAAGGCGCGCTTAAGGGGAGCGATGGCCGCACCGTAGTCGTGTTTCTCCATGTGCGCTGCGCCGAGATTGACGAAGGCATCGGCGAGATTGGGGTCGAGCTCGGTGGCCTTGCGGAACTCCTCGATTTCAACATCGGCTTGATGCTGCTGGCGAGCCTGCAACCCTGCTCGCATGTGCTCTGCCGCAGAAGAATTCGCGGCCTGTGCGGCAAACCAAGCAAACAAAAGGAGTTGAATCATGGTTTTTCCGGTTCGCGAACTTCCAGAAATTGGTTGCCGCGAACATCATTTAAAACCTGTTTGCGGCCCGAAGGCCAGAGAATTTCGACCGAGGCCTTTTCAGCAGACCCTAGGCCAAAGTGGAGACGCTTGTCGCTGGCACAGACGTAACTGCCACTCGAAGTCGCCTCACGAGTCTGACCATTGACTCGCACGCGAGCACCGTAGCCGTCGCGGTTGCTACGCGTTCCGCGTAAGGTGAGAGACAGCCAGCGATTTGTGCTGCCGCCCCGGTTCAGGAGCAACACCGGAGGGCCGCCCAGGGTACTAAGAACAACATCCATCCAACCGTCGTTGTTGATGTCGCCAAAGGCAGCGCCGCGAGCGGCCAGGGGCGTGATTACGCCGGAATCGGCCCGCTCAAAACGGCCGTTGTGATTGAGCGCCAGCAGCGGTAGCTCCTTATAACGCAGGGAAGCGTCGATCTGCTGGACATTGTCCAGCACATGGCTTTGCGCGACGAAAAGGTCTTTCCAGCCGTCATTGTCAAAGTCTTCGAGGCCGACGCCCCAACCAGAGCTCCCGGAGGTCAGTGTTCCCAAGCCAGTTTCCAGGCTCTGATAGCTGAAGGCTCCGCCGCCATCGTTGTGATACAGGCCGTACAGTTCGCGGGGTAGCTCCGTGACGATCACATCCGGACGGCCATCGTTGTCGTAATCCTGAAAAACGATACCCATGCCGGAAAGACCTTTGCCGTCGGATGTCAGACCCGCACCGGAGTCAAGGGCGCATTCCTTAAAGGTGCCGTCGCCGTTGTTGTGGAAGAGATACTGCTGCATGCCGTCGTTGGAGACGAAGATGTCCGTAAAGCCGTCGCCGTCGTAATCTGCGAACGCGACGCCCAGAGCTCTCCCCTTCTTGGCTGCAATGCCGGAGCGTTCGCTGACATCCTCGAATGTACCATCACCGCGATTCCGATAGAGAAGGCAGGTCGTCGCAGGAAATGCAGCTGGAGGGCAATAGGTGTGCCAGTCGCCGCCGCAGATCTTGCTGTGATCGGCGTCCCATTCCATGTAACGGGTCACGAAGAGGTCGAGATGGCCGTCGTTATCGTAGTCGAAGAAGCCGGCGGAAACGGACCAACCCCCACCGGCGACCCCGGCCTTTGCGGCGACATCGGTGAAGGTGCCATCGCCATTGTTGTGATAGAGGATGTTCTTCCCGTAGCTAGTCACGAAGAGGTCGGGATAGCCATCGTTGTCGTAGTCGCCGACGGCCACGCCCATACCGTAGTTGGCGTTACCCGCGTGAGCGAGCCCAGCGGCTTCGGTGACATCCGAGAAGCTGCCGTCGCGATTCTGGCGATAAAGACGATTCCAATAGCGGGGAGCGGCGCGATCGAAATTTTCGGGGACGTGCAAGGTGTTCGCGATCTTGCCGCCGTTCACCAGGAAGATATCGAGGAGGCCGTCGTTGTTGTAGTCGAAAAGGGCCACGCCGCCGGGCATGGTTTCGATGAGGTATTTTTGCGGCGTGGGCGAGTTTTGCAGAATGAAATCAATGCCGCGCAGTGGTTTTACTTCAAAGATGGGCGATGCCGCTGCTAACGCAGCGCCGCCCAGAAAGTCCCGCCGCGTGAACCTGCGAACCATGTCTTGACCGCAACTCCTTGTGACGCGAGGCCGAACTAAAGCGGAACCCGGCGCAAATAGGCTAACACGAGCCAGGGAGGGAAATGATTAGGGCGGGCGACGAGTGGCAGGCCTTGGTGGAAGTTGGAAGAGGCTAGCACTCCAGGGTGGCTGCCGTAGGGCAGCCACCCTGAAGCGTCCCGGAGTGTTAGAAAATGAGTTTTAGTCCGAACTGGACGAGTCGGGGATTGGTCCCCGGATACGTGCTGCTCACCACCCCGAAGTTGGCACTGCCAAATGATGTGTTTGGCGGAGCGAACTGCGTGCGGTTGAAGAGGTTGAAGAATTCGGTCCGGAACTCAAGCCCAATCTTTTCATCAGGTCCGAACCGGGTTCTCTTGAAGAGAGAAAAGTCGAAATTTTTCACGCCGTCCCCCCGCAAATTGGGATCGGTGCGCGATTCGTTGCCGAAAGTAAAGTCCGCCGGTGCCGAGAAGCACGCGGTGTTGAACCACGCGTTCAGTTTGGCCGAACCGCCGGAGGGCGCCGACTTGTTGCAGCCGGAGATGAAATTGGGCCGCGAACCCGAGCCGAACAGCGTGGCAAAGTTGGGATCGGAGTTCGAGAACACGAGCGGGAACCCGCTCTGGAAGATGGTGACGCCATCGATGCCCCACCCGCCGATGAGCTTGTCCGTGATGCCGCTGGCGCTGGACATGTACTTCCGACCGTGGCCAAACGGAAGGTCGAGCACGTAACTAATGGTCAGACGTTGTGGAACGTCCTGGGACGAAAGAGAGCGTTCGCCCTTGTTGTTGTTGTTATCTTGGATGCCGCCGGCAGCTACCTCCAGCCAGTTCGTGAGCGTATCCGTGTCGCTGATTAGCTTGGAGTTGGTATAGGCCACGAGGAGCGAACCTGCGCTGGCAAATCGACGCTCGACAGTCAGTTGGAAAGAGTGGTAGGTGCTGTCGTATGAGCCCTGACCAGCCAAACTCAGCCCTGTGTATTGGGGATAGGGCCGGTCTAACTGGCCAACGGTGGTCGTGGCCGTTCCCAAAGCGAAAGCCGTCTTGGTGGTGGGGTCAAAGAAAGGATTGGCAACCGATTGCAACAGGGGCACACCGGCGGCATCACAGCGTGCCGCGGTAACCGCGCTCTCCGCGGCGCATTGCGCCGCGGCCTGGCTGAGGAAGTTATCGCCAATCTGATTGACCTGCTGAGAGTAGGACTCGAGGTGTGTGCCTTTCGAGCCAACATACGCAGCCGATACGAAAAAGCCCCAAGGCAGATCGCGCTGAATGTTGATGTTCCATTGCTGCACATAGCCTGCCGGATGATTGGACAGATCGGCCACGGTGGGATTCTGAACAACTTGGGAAGCGTATTGCTGTGTACCCAAGGTGCCGAGAATACGGCCCACCGGAGGAACGATGCTCGGCAAGAACGGCGTGTTGATGGTGTTGATCGGCACAGTGCCGTTGATCGTTCCGTTGTAGGACGTGGTGGCGTCGTTTACCAGGTCGTTGTTGGGGTTGAGGCCAAACGAAACATAGTTGGGGATGAAAAAGATACCGTAGCCGCCGCGGACAACTGTCTTTGGGTTGAAGCTGTAGGCGAAGCCGACGCGCGGCGAGATGTTGTGTTTGTCGAGGGGAATGCTGTTGCCGGCGTGCGGGCTGACTAGAAAGACGTCGCCCCGTATGCCCGGCAGCCCGGGAACGTTGGTCAAGCCCGCGGTGGAGGCAGGATTCGACAACCAGTTCTGAGCGTTGGGATCAAAAAACGACAGGCGGTTGAAGCGCTCCGACCAGGGTCCCTGCAAGTCGTATCGCAAGCCAAGATTCAGGGTCAGCTTGCGGGTAACGTGATAAGTATCATCGGCATAAAAGCCGCGATAGAGCTGCTGTCCCGCAATCAACGCGGGAACGACAGCCTGCCCAAAGAAGTGATTTTCTACGTTGCTGGGGTTGTCCGCGTATCCGAGAAGGAAGTCTGCGAAGCTGAAACCGGTGAAGCACGCCTGTCCAGAGCCGCAGAAAGCGAAGGCGCCGCTGGCGACGTTGGTTTGCGCGTAATTGTCTCGGCCGACCTCAAATTGGAAGCCCAGCTTGAGGGTATGGCGTCCGCGAACCAGAGTGACGCTGGGGGTCAGGTTGATCTGGGTATTGCGATCCTGAATGAAGCTTTGTCCTTGCGTGCACATGATGTTGTCCGCGAAGTTCAACACGCACGGGGTGGGCGGGGTCCGGGCGATGGAGGGCACGGCGTTGTTATACTGCGTCGGCCAACCGATAGACGTCAGATCGAAATTGATGTTCTTGGGCGAGCGGTTATAGCCAAACCGGCTCAAGCTGGCGTTTACGCCGAGAATGGTGCTGGGAGTAAGGGTGTAGGTGTAGCCCAGTGCGGCTGCGTGGCTGTAGTACGTTTCGGCACAGCGGTCCGCGCAGAGGCCGGTTCCCAGTGGATCGACGGGCAGGTCCAACACGTTCCAATAGGTGTATCGGAAGAAGATGTGTTGGTTGGCACCCAGGTTTTGGTCCAAGCGGCCCACGACTTGATTCTGGTTGCCACCGCCGCTGGTGGCGGTCGTAAAGTTGTTGGTCACGAGACCGTTCGCACCCACGGTACCGGCAGTGTTCGCAGCGGGAAAATATTTAAGCAGCGCCAAAGATGTCGGGTTCAGGCGAGCGGTAGGGATTTGATTGCCGCCAAAGGTTGTGGCAGGCCCGGTAAAGCCTGGGCACGCAACGGCCGTCGTGACGGTGCCGCCGCAAGGATCCTTGATGGCAGTGGTGATCGCCGAAAAATTCCCGGCCTCCTCAGCTGGGGTCGGAACGGTAGTGGTGAATGCCGTGCCAGTTCGGAGACGGAAGCCTTCCCAACTGAAGAACCAGAAAGTCTTGTCTCGGCCATCATAAAGGTGAGGAATCACGATGGGGCCACCGGCATTCGCGCCGAATTGGTTCTGGGTGAACGGAGGCCGTTTGTCTCCAGCCTTATTCAGAAAGAAATCGTTGGCGTCGAGGACTTTATTGCGAAGGTACTCGTAGGCCGCTCCGTGCAGACCGTTGGTGCCGGATTTGGTGCTTAAATTGATGACCCCGCCGGAGAACTTTCCCCAGTCAGCCCCCAGGTTGCTGGTCTGCACCTTGAATTCCTGAATCGAGTCTTGGGTTGGTATCACCACCGGCAGATTGATATAGCCGATGTTGAGGGGTTGGCCATCGAGGTATTCCGCGCTCTCATTTCCGAAAGAGCCATTCACCTGATAATTGCCCCAACCGAATGGATTGACGCCCACGGGAGTACCGCCGGCGCTTCCCTGCGCAACGACAGAGGGTGCGAGAGTGATGAGGTTGAAAACATTACGGCCGTTGAGTGGAAGTTCGTTGGCCTTGCGCTCTTCGACTACTTGGCCCAGCGAGGAAGTTTCCACCTGGAGTTGCGGCGTTTCCCCAGAAACCTCGATGGTCTGCGTGACGTCGCCGACTTGCATGCTGAGGTCAATGCGCACGCTCTGGCCCACTTCCACGATGACCTCGGGGCGGGTGGTGCGCTTGAAGCCAGTCTTTTCGACTTCGATGCGGTATTTACCCGGAATGAGGCTCACAAAGTCGTACAAGCCGTCAGACCCCGTTGATTGCACCCGCTTTTCAGCCGTGCCGATATTCGTCAAGCTCACTTGGGAATCGGCGATTGCGGCGCCTGAGGGGTCGGTGACCGCCCCGGCTATGGACCCGTAGGTTGTTTGAGCAGAGACGGACGGACTAAAAACGAATGCGGCGCAAAAGCAAAATACCAGAGCAATCGCCAAGAGACGTGCTAAACCTAGTTTTTTCATAATCTGCGCTCCTAACCCCCAAGAACGAATTGATTGCGTGATGGATATCCCTCGACGAGACCCATTCACGCGCGGAGCTCCGCACTAGAAGCCCGGCTACCTCGACACCACTCCGGCTTACTTAGTGTTACGAGGAGGTTAACGGATGTGTACCAGCAGAATCTTGAGACGGGAACGAAAACGATAAGCAGCAGGGGGCAGATGTTGAGTAGTGCAGGGCTAGCTACAACTTGCGGGAGTTTTAAGGGTGATTTACTTCGTTGCGAAGCAGTGCATAGAGCAGCGGCTTGCTGGTTGGTTTCAGACTGCCGCCGCGGGGCTCAACGGTTACGAACACCGCATCGATTTCTGCTAACTCTTTGGGATCGTCGAAACGCATCACCCAGCGGCGGTTGGATTCGTTATCCATATACAGAATGCCCAGATTCAGAGGCAGAGGCCGTTCTCCCTGCGCCGTCTCTTTTTGACCCCACACCTGGAAGGTGCTGGCATTCACGATGCCGGGCTGGCGGTCCAGATCGAACGCATAAAAAATGAGCGACTTGCCTTGCGTGTAGAAAACGCGTCCGAAAGGCTTCTTCGTCCGGCTGGTGCCATCGACATCAAACACGTCCGCGATGTACAGCTTTCGGGCGCCCATCAGTTCGCGGATGTCCCGATCCGAGGCCAGATACTGGTCGCTGTCCTTGAGCCTGCGCTCCTGATCGCGATTGACGGAGCTGAGGTCTTCAATTTTCGCCTCAAGCGACGCGGTCTGCTGGAGCGCCTTGTCGCGCTCGGCACGCAAGTCCGTAAGCTCCGCCCGGACGGTTTGGTAGTCCTGGTCTGCGCGTTGCAGCCGGGCGTTTAGGGCATCGCGTTGCTCGGAGACACTATTGAACTGCCCTTGCGACTCGCTGTTGGCCGCCGTCAATGCGTTCGAGTGATCCTCCAAAGCGCGCAACGCCGCACGCAATTTCGCAAGCTCGGCTTCTTTCTGGACACTCTGCTCCTGCAATTGCGTTAGCCTGCTGGCCTGGGCGGCAAGAAGCTGGTCTTCCGACTCTTTTTCGGCGGCCAACTTCTGGAACCGATCGTCGTTGGGCGCGGCGGATGCCGGCGCCACGGTGCCCCGATGCGACCAGCTTCCCCAGTGATAGCCACCCAAACCCGCGGCAAGGATCAGGCCTGCAGCCAGAGCTGCTCGCACTACAGACTTGGCGGCAATACGCCGCGAGAAAGGCTTCAGAACCGGCGGAGCGTCGTCCTGGAACGCGAACGAGGACCCCTTCGCGTCGGCGCGCACGCGAGCGAAGAGCTCCCTGCGAATCGGCTCATCGTCCCAGGTTTCCGACTCCAAGCCTCTGGAGTAAAAAGCAGCCAGCGCCGGAATTCCTTCCTGCGACAAAATCACATGCTGAGCGCGCACTTCCCGGCATTCCTCGCAACTGAGCAGGTGGGCCTTCAGCTCCGACCGCTCGCTGGGCGTGAGCACCCCGGAAGCCGCCAACGCACTCAACTCGCGGAACCGGTCGTGCCATTGACGGCCTTTGTGATCGTGTATCATCGCTTGGTTTCCCGGAGCCTTTGCACGAAAGCGCTCTTTCGCAGGCGCTCCAGACCTCGGTAAAAATGGTGCCGGCTATTTCCCAAGGGCTCGTTCAATCGTTCGCTGATCTCACGCAGCTCCAAGCCTTCAAAATAAAACAACTCCAGCGTCACTCGTTGCACCTCGGGGAGCTGCTCGAAAGCCCGTTCCAACTGCTCACGGTTGAGCTTGGCGCCGATCTCACGGTCCAAATCGGTTTCCCCTAGTAAGTTATCGTCCAGAGACTCGATATCCGTACCAGCGTAGAAGCCTCGACGAGCCAGGTGGGACTTCCTGTCCAGCGCCCGATGCACTGCAATTTGCAGGATCCAGGCCTTTACACTGCCCTTGGATCCGTCAAAAAGCAACGATTTCTTGTACAGGTAAAAATACGCTTCCTGCACCACATCTTCCGCCTCGCCGACGTCCAGAACGATCCTGCGCGCAATGTTAAACACCAGCCGGGCGTAACGATCGAAAAGAATTTCCAGAGCGTTGGAGTCATTAGCCTGAAGACGAGCCATCACCTCTTCATCGCTGGGACGCCGCTCGTCGGATGCGATCGGCGCGGCAGCGGAACGTTCCTGGTGCCTTCCCCAGGTGATGGGAAACGTCAGGGCGCGGCTTGGCGGTGGAGAACTCATACGTGGTTCTCGATTTCCACGCTTCTCCGCTGACACACCTCAGCAAGATACGCGTTGCATCGGCACTCCCCCGGCGAAGGTCCGCTGCCACGAGCAACATACACCAATTGCCGGACGGCCGAGAAGAGTTTTCGATGTTAACTGGTCGATTTTTTGATGGCCTAGAAATTTGCTAGCTGGCTGGTACAAAAAAGTGGAAAAGCACGTATTTAATCTTTAATCGCCTGAATCGAGTAGTCCCTATACCACTCCTTCTTACGGTGCCTTCTAGAACAGCAACTTCAATCCGAACTGAACCAGCCGCGGGTTGGTGCCCGGGGCCGTGCCGGTTATTACCCCGAAATTCTTGTTGTTGGTGGTGCAGCAGATGGTGTTGGGGGGGGCAAATTGAGTTCGGTTGAAAATATTGAAAAACTCCGTGCGGAACTCGAGGCCAAACCGCTCGTTGGCGGCAAATCTGGTTCTCTTGAATAGGGCGAAATCAAAATTGTTGATTCCCTGGGCGCGCAGTCGCGGGTCCACGCGAGGCTCATTTCCGAAGGTAAAATCCGCCGGCGCCGCGAAACATGCGGTATCGAACCAGCGCGGCGCATTCGGATTATTCGGATCTCCTAGCCTGGAAGTAGAGTCGCCCGGCTCCGATCCGTGGCAACCAGGCAAAAAGTTCGGGCGCGAACCTCCGCCAAAAAGCGTGGTGCCGTTCACTTGCCCATTACTAAAGATCAGCGGAAAACCCCGTTGGAGTGTGGTGACGCCGTCAATTCCCCACCCTCCGACAATCTTGTCGACCGTTCCGCTCACGCCCGACAGATACCTTTTTCCTTTGCCGACAGGAAGGTCGAGCACATAGCTGACGACGAGTCGCTGCGGGGTATCTTGAGAAGACAAAGAGCGCTCTCCGCGAAGGTCGTTGTTGTCTTGGATAGTGCCCACGCCCGTCTCCAACCAGGAAGTCAGCGTGTCGGTGTCGCTGATGAGCTTTGAATTGGTGTAAGCCACCAGCAGGGCCCCGGCGCCGGCGAACCGCCTCTGTACCGTCAGTTGAAAAGAGTGATAGACGCTGTCGTAGGATCCCTGTCCGGCCAGCTGCACGTTGGCGTACTGCGGATAGGGGCGGAGGAGTTGTCCCACGGTGGTTGTAGATCCCGTGAGCGCCAGGGCTTGGCCGCCGATGAAGAATGGATTCGGCACGGACTGCACCAACGTTACATTCTGCCTGGGGTTCGGCAGCGATGGATCGACCTGCTCGGCCGCTTGCGCCAGCAAGCCGTTCGAGATCTGATTGATCTGCTGCGAGTATTGCTGCAGATGCGTGCCCTTGGAGCCGACGTAGGCCGCCGACACAAAAAATCCCGCCGGAAGCTCCCGCTGTAGGTTCAGATTCCACTGCTGCACGTAGGCCGCGGGGTGGTCGCTGGGATCGGCCTCGGTAATCGACTGCACCACCTGGGTGAGAAATTGTTGGGTTCCCTGAGTACCCAGACTCCGTCCCGGCGGCGCGGAAATTCCCGCGGGAAATGGAAGCCCGATGGTGTTGACCGGGTGAGTTCCGTCAACGGTTCCCGAATATGTCGTCGCCCCGCCATTGACCATGTCGTTCAGCGGGTTGAGCGCGAAGGATACATAGTTTGGAACCCAGAAGATTCCATAGCCGCCGCGGAGGGCCGTTTTTGAATCGATGCCGTACGCAAATCCTACGCGCGGAGAGAAATTAAGCTTATCCAGCGGAACATTGTTGCGGCGGCCGGGAGGCAGCAGAAAGACGTCGCCTTTGACGGGTGGCGAGCCCGGCGGAAGATCTTGCATCAAGAAACTGGTGGCGTTGGGGTCAAAAAAAGACAAGCGGTTAAAGCGTTCCGACCAGGGGCCCTGCAAGTCGTAGCGCAACCCAAGATTCAGCGTGAGCTTGTTGGCGGCGTGCCAGGAGTCGCCAAAATAGACCGCGCGGTAGATCTGTTGTCCCGCCGTGAAAGCTGGCACTACCGCTTGCGCGAAGAAATGATTTTCGAAATTATTGAAATTGTCGGCGTACCCCAGCAAGAAATCGGCGAAGGAAAACCCGGTGCCGGAAACGCCGGGCAGTCCGGTGAAGCAGGCTTGGCCGGGAGCGCAAAAGTTAAAGGAACCGCTGGCAATGTTGGATTGCGCGTAGTTGTCGCGGCCCACCTCGAACTGTAAACCGAACTGAAATTGATGGTGGCCGCGCAACATCGAAAGGCTCGGCGATAGGTTGTACTGGGTGTTGCGATCCTGGATGAAGCTCTGCCCCTGCGTGCACATGATATTGTCGGCGAAATTCGCCACGCACGGTGTAGGCGGCGTCCGCATCTCGGCCGGGACCGCTGCGTTGTAACTGGCTGGCCAACCGATGCTGGTCAGGTCGAATCCGGAATTCTTGGGACTGCGGTTATACCGGAGCCTGCTCACGCTCGCGTTGAAACTGAAAACTTTTGTGGGTGTGATGTTGTAGGTGTACCCGGCAGCGATCGCATCGCTGTAGTACTTCTCCGCGCAACGGTCCGCGCACACCCCGGTCCCCAGCGGGTCGATCGGGAGATCCAGAACATTCCAATAATTGCCCCGCACAAACAGCCGCTGCCTGCTGGTGATGTTCTGGTCGACTCGCACCACCACCTGGTTCTGGTCTCCGCCCGTAGGAGCTACGGCGATGTAGTTGTTTGTCGACGCGGAAATATTGTTGGGCGCCGGCCAGAGATTTACCAGTTTCGCCGACGTTGGATTGATACGGTTCGCGGGAATCACGTTGTTTGCGAATGGTACGGGCGTCGCCGTGCTCCCGGGGCAAGCTCCCTGCGCGTTCACGCTGCCTGCGCAGGGATCGTAGATTTGATCGATCACGATCGGCTTGCCATTGGCGTCTGTTCCCCGATCGTTGCAAATACCCGCTGAGAATCCCGATTTGCACAGCGCCGAAAAATCGCCCGCGACTTCCTTGGCGTCGGGAACCGTGGCGGTGAATGGCTGGCCCGTCCGCAGCCGGAATCCCTCCAAGCTGAAGAACCAAAAAGTCCTGGTCCAGTCATGATGGGGAATGCTCACCGGTCCGCCGGCGTCCATCCCGAATTGGTTCTGGACCCACGGAGGCCTTGGGCGTCCCGTGGCGTTCAGGAAGAAATCGTTGGCGTTAAAGATTTTGTTCCGGAGATACTCGTACGCCTCGCCGTGCACGGAACTGGTCCCGGATTTAGTGCTGAGGTTGGTCACGCCGCCCGAAAACTTGCCCCATTCCGGCCCTAGATTGCTGGTTTGAACTTTAAACTCCTGAATCGAATCTTGCGTGGGAATCAGCACTGGCAAATTGATATAACCGATGTTCAGCGGCTGGCCATCCAGATATTCCGCGCTCTCGTTTCCGAACGACCCGTTCACTTGGTAGTTTCCCCAGCCGAACGGATTTACTCCCACGGGCGTGCCGGTAGAACTGCCTTGTGGCACCACCGACGCGGCCAGCTCAATCAAGTTGAAAACGTTACGGCCGTTCAAGGGCAGTTCGTTCGCTTTGCGCTGTTCGACAACCGTGCCCACGGTCGAAGATTCCGTATCCAGCAGCGGCGTCCCTCCCTGCACAGTAACGCTCTCCGAAGAGGAGCCCAGCACCATCTCAAAATTCACTTCCAGCGCGTCCTGCACGTGCAGAATCAGATCGGACTTGATCACCGCCTTGAACCCGAGTTTTTCGACTTCGATGCGATACGCCCCAGGCGCCAGGTTGGTCACGTAATAGCTTCCGGTTTCGTTGGTAATCGTTTCGTAGCGGATGCGCGTAGCGGTGTTAATTACGATCACTCGCGCGTTCGGAACCACGGCTTTGCTGAAGTCCGTGATGCGTCCGGTCACGGATGCATTGGTGGATTGGCCGCGCAGAGAAACCGCGGAGGACAGAAGCACCGCCAGCGCAAGCATCATCCCCGCATTCAGGGACCTTCGCGCGCCAAATAACGCGGCCATGCGGGAAGGATGCACGATCTAAAAATTCTCGCCACTTTCCTGGGCTCACCCCGACGGAGTCCATCGAACAGCTGGTCTTATAGGTATACCAGCATTGTCAAGGCAATAGATAGGTCTGCGTCGCACGCCGATTGGTGAATCTTCAAAGATGCATTATCGCAGCCCGGTCGCCGTTATTCGGGAAAGGACGTCAATTGCGACACCCTTGCCGCTGCCTGACGAACCTTCAGGTCACTTGGTTCCCGGAACAATACGGGTCAATAGAGCGCCTGCGGCGCGCCACTTGCCCTGCTGCCTTAGGAAAACCCGGAACACTCGATACTGGGCAGTGACATCTTGTCCGTTAAGACGGCCCTTGATCGTTGTTCTGTCGGTCAGAATGACGACGTTGGAAGATACTTGGCTTACTTGAATTCCATCGGCCTCGAGCACATCCATCTGCGTATTACTAGCCTCAATGGACCCGATGAGTTGCGCTTTCGTCAAAATTTGGCCGCCATCGAGTACCTCGACAAAATCATCCGTGAACAGCTCATGTAGAAATTGCGTCTGCCGTGTTCTCGCGTGTGCCAGCCATTGATGATCGAGATCCGATACAATCGTTGTAACATCAGCGCTCGCCGGGAGATTACCATTGTTATGCCCTATCACGACTTGGTTGAAAACAAGGAACAAAACGGCGACAAGTGCGATAGGAAGCGGTTTTCCTGCGTTCATCCGGAACTCCTTTAGTACTGCCGAACATTGGCGATACTCAGAAACAGCCGGCCGTAGGTTCACTGCGTGGAACTCTGCTCGGCGGCGATCCGAGTCAATCCTGCTCCGGCAGCTCGCCATTCTCCTTGTTGCTTCACGAAAACACGCAGCACTCGATAAGTTCCCGTGATGTCCTTGCCTTGGCGAGTGCCTTTTACGACGGTTTTGTCGATGACGACTGCTACATCGGGAGAGGCGTAGCGCACGACAATATCCTCTGGATGGATATCCAGCTTCGTGGTGGTGGCGGCGATCTGGGAAATCTGCTTGGCTTTGTCTACTACCTCACCACCGGCGTGAACTTCAGTGAAACCATCCGCAAAGATGCGCTGCAGAGCGTTAGTATCGCGGTTGGTCGCTGCAGTTAACCATTGGTGATCGAGATCGGTCACCGCTTTCGCCACATCGCTATTCTCCGTCGTGCCCTCTTGTCGGCTCGCCAGCATTACTTGAGCCAAACAGACAACTACAAACGCAACCAAAACCAAAAGCCAATTTCTTCTCATTGCACCCCCCCCGCCTTTCAAAGCTTCGAACATTCGCCCGGCCTGGTCTATTTCTCGAGCTTGTTCATGCTTACTCCGCCAGCCTTCCACTCCCCATTCTGTTTCAACAACACCCGGAACACGCGGTATTCTCCGTCAAGGCTGTTTCCCTTGCTGTCGTGACCTTTTATTGTGGTGTGGTCGGTGAGAATCGCGACATTTCCAAAGACTTGAGCGTGAATTTGATCCGGCTGGAGGACTTCCAAGGTCGGGTGATCAGGGCCTTCCAATAAGTCCAGCCACTGCCTTTTGGTTAAGGCTTGCCCATCGGGCATGACCAGCACATAGCTGTCCGCGAAGAACTTTTCGCAGTAGTCGAAGTCGCCGTTTTTCTCGGCCGCCAACCACTTGCGATCAATCTCGGCAAAGTCGCCCGGCGGCTCGCTCCGCTTCTTGCTGCCGCCTTTCGCCTTGCCCAAGGCCACCCCTGAAACTGCCACCAGCGACATCAGAGCCCAGATCAAGATCCACATGTTTCTCATCGTGATGCTCCTCTGCTCCTGTGGCGTAAAATGCGTTTCGATTTCCGACCTAAATGCATGGTGTCCCGATCCCTTCTGGACATCATCTCCGCTTAGCTGAAGTCCGTGATGCGTCCGGTCACCGATGCATCGGCGGATTAGCCGATCACGGGAACAGAGTAGGTATACCAGCCATGTCAAGGTAATAGGTAGTTCTGCGTTGCCCGCCGATTCGTGAATCTTCAAAGAGACATTATCCCGGCCCGGTCACCGCTATTTAGGAAAGGACTCGAAATGCAGCACATTCTCAGCGACGGGGCTACAGACTCTAAAGTGATATTCTTCCCGTGCACTTTGCCGTCGGAACTTATTGGTACGAGGAATCGATTCGGAATGAACAATATGTCTTTTTACGACAGAAAGTGTCCCGCCTGTGGGAATGTGATTTCACCCCCGGAAGTTCCGGAATCACAGCCAAATGGGTTTCTGTGTCCTTTCTGCGGAAGACGACTGAAGACCTCCCTCGTAAACCTTAGATTGAGCTGGTCTGTTACTCTCATAATTGCTATCAGCCTTTGCTTCTATTTTGGACTTCGCGGTGTAACCGCTATCGCGATTTCGTTGGTAGTTTCGTTTCCTTTGTCGTTTTTGGTGGACGCGCTTTTAGCGATCATCTTTCCTCCGCCATTCCGGCTTCTCCCTTCCGACCACGACCCCGCCTCCAAAAACTAAAAGGCGTGGTGGACCCTGAGTCGGCCAGGATAAATCGGTACGGTGAAACGCTGTTGACTCCCATGCCCGCAAGTGAATTTGAGATGGTCAAGGTGGTCGTGGAGGCTCAGATTCGCAAGTTTCGGACTGCTCGGGAAGCCTTAGTTAGGAAGGCGAAAGTAGAGCTGAAGTTAACTGTCTAACTCGGAGTCTCAAAAATAAATAAGAGTTGGCGGAAGCGTGTGGGAGTCGAACCCACCATTCGACCCGCTAAGGACCGAATCGCCGGCTTTGAAGGCCGGGAAGATCACCGGACCCCTTTCGCCTCCGTGGCCAGTATAGGGGTCAGGCGGTAGATGATTCAATCGCCGCCAGCTGCGTGCGAATCAGCGCCGCCACCAGATCGTACAGCGCGGGACTGGTGCACACTTCGTAGTAAGGATGGCTGGAGGCCGCGCCGATCTTGCCGTCCGGCAGGAGTTGCCGCGCCAGACCTTTGCGCAGAACCAGGAGTTCGACGGACTCGCCCATCGGCACTTCGCCATAATAAAGAGTGGCGTTCTCTTTTCCCCAGGGCATGTCCAGCTTGGTTTCCACCGAATCCAGCGAAATTTCCTCCGACAATTTCTGAAAGCCCTCTTCGTTCAACTCAATGCCATTGCTGTTGAAGCGCACCAGAAACTCATCCAATTCTTCCGCCGATGCGCCTTCCACGGAATTTAGGAACTGATACAACGAGAAGAGCGTCTTCTGCCCGTTCAATAAACGCTTGGCGATCTTGGCGCATCCGGAAAGTCGGTCCGACAGGTTTAAAGCCTTGGAAATCATGATCCGCGATTCGCCGTCGGTCCAATAGGTCGGCGCCGATCCCTGAAAAGCGACCCCGATCCCGATTTCCAGCGCCGGCAGATTGCCGGCCGTCGCGCCGTCATTGTAGGAATTGCACACCGCCAAAATTTGCCGCGACAGCGTGCAAGCCTTGGCCACCGCCCGGGCGTACGCTTGATTCGACTCTGTTTCAAAAATTGCCAAAACGATGGCGTCGCCTTCGATAAACACTTTCTTCGCCGCGTAGCGATCCAGAAGTTTCTTCACCGGCTCATGCAGGTTCAGGCTGAAATGCGACGCTGGGCTCAGCCCGCGCGCCAGGAGGTCCTGAGTCATTTTGGTCGATCCGCGCACGTCGGCCTTGATAATCACGTGCGAAATCACCTGATCCTGATGATGTTTCACCTCGTCCTGCAGCACGCATTCATACAGGCGATTATTGATGCGCGAGAGTTCCCGAGCCTGTTCCGTGGTGACCAGATGAATGCGTTCCGTGCAGGTGGTCAAGTGCTCGGCGTCCCGCAAGTCGCGCCGCAAGCGCAGGAAGTCGTTGGCAAACCGCAATACCATGCCCTGCATCTCTTCCCGCGAGTACCGCCGAATCTTGCGAGACAACTCTTCGATCGGTTTCAAAGACAATTGCCGCGCAGGCACCTGCTTCAAAACCTGTTCGACGCGCTTGAGCTCTTCTTTCGAAACCAGCGCCTTCCGCAACTGCTGCAAGTGGACCGGCGGGCTGTACTCCGACGCAATAGGACGAATCTCGTAGCTCGCCAATACGTGGTAAAGAATTTCGCGCTGTTCCAAGCGTTCCATCAGCTCCGACAACATCTTCGCGCAAAGAGCCTTCTCCGCCTCCGGTGCAGCCGCCTGGTCGAACAGCCGCTTGGCGTTTTCCGGCTCGTTCAAGTAGTCGCCCAGCCGGCCTTTGTAGTCCTTGGTAAAGAAATCCAGTTTTTGTTTCGCCGCGTCGATCTCCGGACCAATCTCTTCGAGCTTCACTTCCTGGTGTTTCAGCCGCGCCTCGATGTCGTTAAGCGAAGCTTTCAAGTTCGAGGGATCGGTGGAACTCAGGAACTTGTTCAGAAAATTGTCGCCGCGCTCCAACTTCTTCAGCGTGCTCTCGCGCTGCGCTTCCAGGTTGGCGATCTCGGCCCGCATGGCCTGGCTCTGATCCAACAACGCCGCGTGCCCTTGATTGGCCTCGATGTACGCGGGGTCCTTGCTGATGGCCAAGCCGGATTCTCGCAACAGCTCCTGAAACAACTCGTCCATGGCTTCAAAACGGTCCGGGTCGCGGACGTAATTTCCCAGCAGCACATAGTGTTCCAGGAAGAAAATGTCGTCCTTGCCGCCCTCCAGAAAAATCAGCCGGTTTTTCAGCAATTCATACAAAGGCGCAAAGTCCTCCCCGAACAGCGCCCGCCGCGTCTTGGCGATTACATTTTCTTCGACGTCCACAACGATCTGCGCCACTTGCTGCCCAACCGCCCGCACCACGCCCCGCCGTGCCGACTGCAATTCCGACAACCGCGCCTGGATGACATGCGCCTGCTGGCTGCGCTCGAACTGCTCGCCGCGCTGGCGAATCCACTCCTTCCCTTCCAAAATCAAGTTGGCGAATTGGTTGCCGATTTCGATGCTCAGAAATTTCAGCAGCGCCAGGCGAAAGATCAGGTCGATCTCAATATTTTTCTGATATTTGGCCTGCGTGAGGGAGCTTTGCAAGAAATCCGTGAGCAGCTTGCGAAAGGCCGCGTTGTCCGGACCCTTAACCGCCCGCAGCTCGATCCCCGCAAAATAGCTGGCCTTTGTGTTCTGGCGTACCAAGCCGAATAGATAGTCGCGCGTCGCCTGGACAAACTTCGGACTCAAGAACACATCGTGGTGGATGTTATCCACGCCGATGGCCAACGATCCCATAGGAATCGTGGTGTTATAGCTCTTGAGTTCGGTCCGGGCCGCTTCCGTCGCTGTGGGCAAAAGGGTCAGCTGGTCCATGCATTCCGCCAGAAGGGCTTTTCTAAAGCTAACAGCGGTGCCAAGCCCGGGCAAGGTTTAGCGCCGCCAGCGTTGCCAGAGAGTAAGCGGAGACGGAAAGGTATGGGCGATTGTTGTGGCTGATCCTCAGCGGCAGGCGAGAGTGACCGGCGAGAAAACCGGTCTCAGGGTCGGAGCTTTAGCTCCGACATCAACGGACGCGGCTAAAGGGCTTTAGCCCCTGAGGAAACACTCTTAGCATTTCGTCCACAGTCTGCTGAAAGCGGCATCGTAAAGCCGTACCCGTCTACACCACCACGATCCGGCGTCGATCGCCCCCGGCGTGTTCCAGCCGCAAACGCACCTGCGGCCACGGCGATTGCAGCGGGAAGCGTTCGGACCACTCTAGGATCACCACTGCGGGTTTACTGAAAACGTCTTCCAACCCCAGGGTTTCAAAGTCGTGGAAGCTCTCGATGCGATAAAGGTCCCCGTGATAAACCTTCTCCGCATCCCCATACACGTGGACTAGTGTAAAAGTCGGACTGGTGACCTCATCCTCGCCCGCAGCTCCCAACCCAGCCACGATGCCCTTGGTCAAAGTAGTCTTCCCGCTACCCAGCTCCCCCGAAAGCAGCACCAGTACCGGTACCTTCAAGCGTTTCGCGAATTCCCTGCCCCAGCGCGTCGTCTCCTCCGCGGAACGCGTAATGACTTCCTCACCCACGCCGCTGCAACTCCAGCACCAGCCGCCGCCGCGCCGCGGGTATCGCGCTCACCACGTCCGAGGCCAACAGCCCCGACAAATCCGTCCCCGTGGCCGCGATCTCCGCAGCCAACCCGTGCAAGTACACGCCAAGCGCAAGCACCGTCACCCAATTGTCCGTCCCGAACTGCCCCGTCAAAGCCGCCAGGACGCCCGTCAGCACGTCGCCAGACCCACCCTTCGCCAACCCAGCATTCCCGCTGGTATTGACGAACACCTGCCCATCCGGCGCCGCCACGACAGTGTGAAATCCTTTCAGCACAACAAACGCATTCCAATCCTTCGCCGCCTCCCGGGCCGTCTTGACGCGATCCTCCTCCGCCGCCTTGATCGAAGTATTCAGCAGCCGCGCCATCTCCCCCGGGTGCGGAGTAATCGCCAGAAACTCAGTCTTGCAGTCGCGCAATTTATCCGCGTACCCCGCAAATGCATTCAGCCCATCAGCGTCAAGAATCACGGGACGGTAAGTGTGCAGGACGACGCCGCGGATGAACTCCTGCGTCTCCGGGTGCGCACCAAGGCCGGGCCCCACGGCCAGAACGGTCTTTCCTTCCTCGATTCGCGCGAAACGCAGTTTCGTTCCTTTCGTGAACTTGTCTATAGCTTCACGAGACGTGCTGTCCGGCAGGGGCGGACTGTCAACAAGGTTCCTCTTTGATGCGGTGCCAGCATCCGTCGCCAACAGCGGCTCGGTCATATATTCCGGATGAGCTCCCGCAACCTCAAGCAACACCGCCTCCGGTGTGGCCACCGTAACCAACCCCGCACCCGCGCGCAACGCCGCATGCCCCGCCATCACCGCCGCGCCGCTCTTCCCAAGCGACCCCGCCACCACCAAAACGTGCCCGTAAAGTCCCTTGTGCGAATCGACGGATCGCACCAGCGGCAACCCCGCAAACTCCCGCGGTTCGATCCACCGCGATGAGCCCTGCGCAATTTCATCAACAATGGCCCTAGGCGAACCAATGTCCACCACTTCCAAGCCCCCCGCAGCAGAAGCATCATGCGAAATCAACTGCCCAAGCTTGGGAGCCGTGAAGGTGACCGTATGATGGGCCCTCAGAACAGGGCCTTCCGCAGCCGGGCCATCGGAAGGCAAGCCCGAAGGAGTGTCAATTGCCAGAATCAGCCGAGGCCGCGCTGCCGTCGCGTCGCGCGACAGCCGGTTAATGTCTTCAATCGCTTGTCGGATCGCTCCCGCCGCCGTGCCACGAAACCCGGTGCCAAAGATCGCATCGACGATCACATCGGCGCCGGCAATCTCGCCCCACACAGACTTCCAAGCGGCTTCGTCCGGAACCCCCGTTACTTTCCCTCCGCCTTCGCACCAGCGTTGAAAATTTGCCCCCGCGTCCCCTCGCAACTCCTCGGCCCGCGCAAAAAGATAAACGCGCACGTCCGCAGCGGCTCTCTGAAGATGCCGCGCCGCGACAAACCCATCCCCTCCATTGTTTCCCTTCCCGCAAAGCACGCAAATCCTTTGTGAGGAAGCGCCGACACTTTGGAGGTTTCGCAGGCAAGCATCCGCGACGTGCTTCCCCGCGGCTTCCATCAATTCCAAACTTGGTATTCCAAGACGCTCCGTCGTCAGGCGGTCAACTTCGCGCATCTCCGCAGCAGTGAGCGCTTTCATGGCAGGTTCGCAACGATCAAAGCATCCAGCCGCCGCTGACATTCACGACCTGGCCGGTCACATACTCCGCCTCTTCCGAAGCAAAAAACGCCACGCTGGCAGCCACATCTTCCGCGGTTGGCGGGCGCCCAATGGGAAACCGGGCATCGCGGATGCGCCGCGCTTCCTCAACGGTCAATTCGTTTTCATCAATATTCGAGGGATTCACCACATTCACAGTGATTCCGTTTTTAGCCTCTTCCAGCGCCAGCGACCGAGACAGCGCCACCACCGCCGCCTTGGCCGCGGCATAAGCGGAAATCTTCGCCTGCCCGAACGCCCTCTCCGCCCCCACCGCGCCCAGATTGATGATCCGTCCCCATCGCCCCCGCCGCATGTGCGGCAGCGCCGCCCGGCTAACGTACAGCACGGTCATGAGATTCGACGCAAACACGCTCTGCCAATCCTCCAGCGGCGACTCCCCCAGCGTCCCCCACTTGAAATCTCCCACGTTATTCACCACCACATCCAGCCGCCCAAAGCGGTCCGCAACGGTTCGCACCAACTGCTCCGCGCGCCCCGGATCACTAATGTCCGTCTCCACCGCCACGCAATCAGCCCCGCTAGTCTGCAGCTGACGCAGAGTCTGTTGCGCAGCCGTCTTATTCGAGCGGTACGCGATAGCCACGCGCGCCCCATCCCGCGCCAGTCGCAAGGCAATGCCCTTGCCGATGCCGCGGCTCCCGCCGGTAATCAACGCCACTCGATTTCGCAGGGACATTCTTCTCCTCGAACACTCCTCGGGAAAGCAAGCCAGTATAGCTCAGCCCCGTCAGGCCGCGTTCCTCATCCCTTGTAGGGGCGGGGCTCGCCCCGCCCGGCGTCCACCCCGGCACACTGCCGGCTACCGCCCTACTTCAATCGCGCCACGATCACCGTCATGTCATCGGCCTGCTCCGGCGTCCCGGCCCACTCCTCCGCCGCGCTCATCAACGACTCTGCCACCACCCGCGGCGCCGCCCCTTGCACATGTACCGCCGCCTGCCGCAATCGCCGAATCCCAAACTCCTCTCCATAAACATTCTCCGGTTCCACCAAACCATCGCTGTAGGCCACGAACAGCGCATCCGACGGCACCAGCACCGACCCCTCTTCGTACGGGTAATCGTCCACTACTCCCAATACCATCCCACCCTCTTCCAACTGCAGCGCCGAATCCCGCGAAATCAGAAACGACGGCAAATGCCCCGCGTTCGTGTAGCGCAACTTTCGCGTCGCGCTGTCGTACACCGCGATAAAGAACGTCGCAAACCGGTCATCTCCGGTATTCCGCACCAAGTGTTTGTTCAGCCGCCCCACCAACTCCGCGGTACTCATCGCCTCGCTGCCCGCCACCAGCACCTGGCTGCGCAGCGCCGCCTGTAAACTGGCCATCAAAAGCGCCGCCGATATTCCCTTCCCCGAAATATCCGCAATCGCAATCGCCAAATGCGTAGGGCTGAGTTGAATAAAGTCGTAGTAGTCGCCGGAGACCGATCGCGCCGCCTTGCAAATCGCGTCCATCTCCACTCCCGGCACCACCGGGAGCCTCCGTGGAAAAAGCTGGTCCTGCACTTCGCGCGCAATGGAAATTTCGTTTTCCAGCCGCTGCCGCGTCTTCTGCTCCTCGATCAAGCCGCCGATCGAACCGGTCATCAAATTGAACGATTCCCCCAGAATCCCCAGCTGGTCCCGCCGTTCGATGCGCACCCGGTGCGTCAAATCCCCGCTCTGCACGTACTGCGTCCCCTGGTACAGATCGCCCACCGCCTTGGTGATCTGCCGCGTCAGCACGATCCCGGTAACCAACGCCGCCGCTTCAATCAGGAAAAATGCAATCAGGATCAGAATAAACACGATCCGGTAGGTATCCCGCAGCTCCCCCAACGAGGCAAAGATCCGCGTATTCAGCCGCGAGGGCCGCGCGTTAAAAACCACCAGCACCGGCCGCTTCGGATCGACCGTACCGTCCTGCCCCACGTACATCGCATTCAATCTCGACACCACATTCACCGCCACCATCTGGTCCAACAAGACCGGCGGCTGCAACGTTCGGTTCATCGCCAGAATTGGTGTGGTCGTTTCGTATTGTGTCTCGCCTGTTGAGTACAGCACCCCTTTCGGACTCCCGCCCGTGAATTGCTTCGTCAAGTTCAGTTGAATCGCCCCAAGGTCCGGCGCGATCGTGGCCAAAAATTCGGGATTCACCGGCACGTGCAGCTTGACGATCCTCACCCCCTTGGGATCCTGAATCGCCCGCAGGCTCACGATCGATAGCTTGTCCCCCTGCTGCAACAAACCCGCGAAAGCCTTCTTCGACGGACCGCCAATCTTCTGCAGCAGGGCGGCGTCGCCCGAGAATGTAATATTCAACCCAATCAGCTCTCGATCGTGAACCGCGTGCGATTGCGCCGCCAGGATGCGTTCCGACTCTGCTTGTGTAACTCCCGGGGGCAGCGTCGCATGTGCCGCGGCAATATGCTCGGCAATATCCGCCATCATCTCCACCCGCCGGTTGATGTCTTCCAGCAGCAGATAGGCACCCAACTGGGAATAGAGGATCTGCGCCGACCGCAAGGCCAGGCTCAGCAGCAGCAGGATAGGAACTACCGCAATAAAGAGATACGCAACAATCAGCCGGTTCCGCAGGCTCCAAAGCAACCGGCTGCGCCACCACCCAATCAACCGAAAACTCAAATAGATCGCGGAGAGAATTGCCAGATACTGCACGAAACTCGAGATTCGGCCCTCAGCCTCCACAACGTACGCACCACCGCCGCCCAGCACCAGCAGCAATGCAGCAAGGTCCAGGCGCGAGAGCCGCCGCCAGAATTCCTTCAAATTGGCATGCAAAGCAGTCATCAGTCCCTGGACAGAAACCACTACTCTACCAGACGCTATGGAGTGCGGCGCTCAGGCGCCGCCTTTGACCAACCAAACGTGCCTCCACGGCTGTGCCCGCAGGCCGCCAATCCCCGCGTTACCGATTTCATGCTTCGCCGGGAGTAATTCCCGTGGTATGATACTTATGGGTAAAAGTATCTTCAGTTGATCCGATAGTCCTGCAGCAAATCAGCCAAAAGGTCGAGTCAGAAAGCAACGCCAAGAGGGGCCTGCTGTCCGCGAGGCCGCCGGACGCCCTTGCTAGTTAACATATCGCCATTAAGGCGTCTAAACCCCTTTAGAATGAACACTTGCAGAAGTGTATCAAAACAAAGGACTTTAACCACCTGTAGAATCAACACTTATGGAAAAGGGCCCAGGGCGCGCCCCTCCGAGTAGGGCCGCAGCATGCTGCGCCCCAGCTTTGGGCAAACAACTAGAATCTCGAGAGGTGATTGTCAGCAACGCCCAGGCCCAATCGCCCGTGCAGCCACCGTTACTTCGGCAAAGCGTTGCGAACCTTGCTGTGCTTCACGCTATACGTAAAGTAAACCACCATGCCGATGATCAACCAAACTACCAACCGTATCCAGGTCACAGCCTTCAGGCCGGCCATCAGCCCTAGCGATATGATCATCCCCAGAATCGGCACTACCGGCACCAGCGGCGTTCGGAAGGGTCGATCCAGATCCGGCCGGCGGACCCGCAGGATCCACACCCCGGCGCAAACGATCACGAACGCCAGTAGCGTCCCGATGCTCACCAGTTGCCCCAGATCGCCGATCGGCACCAGGGCCCCGACAAACGCCACGCACAATCCGACAATCGCGGTGGACTTCCACGGCGTGCGAAAACGCGGATGAATGTCGCTCGCCCATTTCCACAGTAAGCCATCCTTGGCCATGGAGTAGAAAACCCGGGACTGCCCCAGCATCATGACCAGCATCACCGTGCTCAGTCCGGCCAGCGCCCCCGCGTTCACCACGTAGCTGCCCCACTTCACGCCCGTCTCGCGGATGGCCAAGGAGACTGGCGCGCCGATGTTCAGTCGCGAGTAGTGCACCGTGGCCGTCAACAAACCGGAAACCAGCAGGTATAAAATCGTGCAAACCACCAACGATCCGAGAATACCGATCGGCATGTCTTTCTGCGGGTTCCGCGCTTCCTGCGCCGCGGTAGACACCGCGTCAAAACCGATGTACGCGAAGAACACCACTCCTGCACCCCTCAATATGCCCGACCAACCGAACGACCCAAACGTTCCGGTATTGGGTGGTATGAACACCTTCCAGTTCGCATGCGCGATTTCCGGATGCTTCATGACGAAAGCCGATGCCACGGCGATGAATACCAGCACCGCGGTCAGCTTCACGAAAACTACGCCGGTATTGAAGTTCGCCGACTCCTTGATTCCGATGATCAATAGGATCGTCACCGCGATCATGGCCAGGAAGGCGATTAGGTTGAAGTGCGCCGTGGCCATCGGCAAACCTTGAAGTGACACGCTCATATCCAGCGTACTCACCGGCATCCATCGGCCCTGGTACATTACCCACTGCGCTCCAGGAACATCGCAAATCTGCGGGGGTATGCTGATTCCGTAATCCTGCAGGAAAGCCACCAGAGTGCTGCTCCAACCGCTGGCCACGGTGGCCGCGCCAAATGCATATTCTAGGATCAGATCCCAGCCGATGATCCAGGCGATGATCTCGCCCAGTGTGGCATAACCATACGTATACGCGGAACCCGCGATGGGAATCATCGACGCGAATTCCGCGTAGCACAGTCCGGCGAACACGCAACCTACCCCCGCCAGCACATACGACAGCATGATGGAAGGACCCGCATAGAGCGATGCGGCGGAGCCGGTCATCACGAAGATGCCTGCGCCGATGATGGCGCCGATGCCCAAAGTGACCAGGTTTACCGGACCGAGCGCCCGCTTGAGACTGTGCTCTCCGGTCTCCGCCGACTCGGCCATCAACGCGGTCATCGACTTCGTTGCAAACAAGGGGTTGCCCATGCAACTCCTCCTTTGGGGAGTTCTTCCCCGTTCTTAAGCTCTCGGAAACTTACACTCTCTTACGATCCAAAACCGCCACCAAGTCAAATTTTCGTCTCAGGCCGTCTTGCTCGGAGCTGACCGCCGCGACCAAAGCAAATATACCGGCACTCCCAACAGCACGATGACCAATCCGGGCCACGCCGTCTGCGTCTTGTACAGGAGCAGCACGAACATGATCGCTACCGCTGCAGCGATGTACATTAGCGGCACGAAGGGATATCCGAACGCGCGGTACGGCCTCTCCGCCTCCGGCCGCTTGGCGCGCAAAACAAAAATCCCCGCAATCGTCAGCACGTAAAAAATCAGAACCGAGAAAACCACGTAGTCGAGTAAATCGCTGTACAAGTTGCCGTAGGTTCCGTCTGCACGGCGTGTTCGCAGCAAAATCAACACGGCAATCCACACCCCCTGCAAAATCAGCGCGGTCCCTGGCACTCCCTTGCGATTCAATTTGCCGGTGGCCCGAAAGAACAAACCGTCGTGGGCCATCGCGTAAACCACCCGCGAACCCGCCAGGATCAGCCCGTTGTTGCAGCCGAACGTCGAAACGATGATGGCCACGGCCATAATTGCGGCTCCCGCAGGACCAAACACCGCATTCAGCGCCGCGCTGGCCACCCGGTCATCGGGCGCATTCTGAATCTGCGCCAGTGGCAGCGCGCACAAATACGCCAGATTCGCCAGGCAATAGAGCGTGATGACGATCAACGTGCCGAAAGCCATCGACAGGGCTACATCCCTCTTGGGATTCTTCACCTCGGCGGCTGTGAACCCGATGTTGTTCCAGGCGTCCGCGGAAAAAAGCGATCCGACCTGCGCCACACCGAAGGCCACGAACAGACCAAAGGCCCCGCTAGCCGCCGTCACCGTAGGCACCAGCCCACGCAGGAAATTCGCGCCTGGCTCGATAGGCTGTGCGCCGCGTACGGCCCACAGATGGCTGAAGTTTTCTGAAATCGCGCCGGCGTTCCGGGCCACAAAGACGCACAGAAAAATCAAACCTAGCAGCGAGAGCGTCTTGGCGCTGGTGAATACGTTTTGAATCAGCTTGCCGAGGCGAACGCCCAGCGTGTTCAGGAACGTCAGAAAGATGATCATCAACACGCCGACCAACTGCTGGACCGAAAGGCTGATGGCATACTTCGAGGAAAGATTGATGGGATGGATGACCCAAGCCGTACCAGAAATAGCCGGAAACAAAACGCCAAGATATCGTGCGAAACCTACGGCGACCGCCGCGATCGTGCCGGTCTGAATTACCAGGAAAAGCGTCCACCCGTAGAGAAAACCCCACAACGGCGAATACGCTTCCCGTAAGTAGACATATTGCCCGCCCGCATGAGGGAAAAGCGCTGCCAGTTCGCCGTAGGATAGCGCCGCCGAAACCGTAAGCAGCCCGGTCAAGATCCAGGTTAGCAGCAGCCCACCGGAAGAGCCGGTCTGCCGCGCAATATCCGCCGCCACGATAAAAATTCCCGAGCCGATCATCGACCCGACGACGATCATCGTGCCGTCGAAAAGCCCGATGGCCCGAACGAATCCAGGCTCACCCGGCGCGGCGTGCTGCTGCATCGGTGCTGTGGTGTCCGCCATGCGTCAGAGCCTCAGAACGCCGCAGCGTGATTCGCTGTGCCCAGCAAATCCAGATACCGCCGCGCCCGCTCGCCAGGATCGCGTGCCCGCAGAATGTCGCTGATCACCGCCACGGAGTCCGCGCCAGCCGCGATGACCGATGCGGCGTTTTCGAGCGTAATACCGCCAATCGCCACGATTGGCTTGTCGGTCAGGCCCCTAACCTGGCGGACAAACTCCGTGCCGACTACGGGATCCGGATTGGCCTTGCTGGAAGTAGCAAACACCGGCCCCACAGCAATATAGTCCGCCGAAGTCGCCGCCGCCGTCTGGAATTGTTCGAGGTTGTTCGTGGAAACGCCAACCCACTTGTCGGGGCCGACAAGCTCGCGCGCCTGCTCCACTCCCAAATCTTCTTGCCCCACATGAACGCCGCTCACCCCCGCAAGCGCCGCCACATCCGCCCGGTCATTCACGACAAAAGACACCCCGCGCGAAGCCACCAAAGAAGCCAGATTTTGGGAGGAGTGGAACAGCTCTCGGGCGGACGCCGTCTTACTCCGGTATTGCATCAACCGGACCCCGGCAGCGGCGAGACTTTGCGCGCAATCCTGTACAGGAAGAGTCAGCAATGCTGAGTCTAGTATCACATACAGCCTTGGGAGGACAAGCCGCGATGACACTTATTTTCCGTTAGTTCCGAGCAGTCTTTCGATGAAATGGGTGTCGAACTTGCCCGCGGCAAACTCCGGATCGGCCAGAATCCGGCGGTGCAACGGAATCGAGGTCTTGATGCCTTCGATGACGAACATCTCCAGCGCCCGCTTCATGCGCCCAATGGCCTCGGCGCGGTCCCGCCCCTTGACCACCAGCTTGGCAATCATGGAATCGTAGTACGGAGGAATGACCGCGTCGGCGTAAGCGGCCGAGTCCACGCGCACTCCAGTGCCGCCAGGCGCCTGAAACGTGGTGATCCGCCCTGCCGACGGAACGAAGGTGTCAGGATCCTCGGCATTGATGCGGCATTCGATGGCGTGTCCCGAAAACTGCATCTCCCCAACGGCATCCTCCAGCCGCTCGCCCGCCGCGATGCGAATCTGCGCCTTGATCAGGTCGACGCCGGTGACCAACTCGGTCACCGGGTGTTCCACCTGAATGCGCGCATTCATCTCGATGAAGTAGATTGAGCCGTCCTGATCCATTAGGAATTCGACGGTCCCGGCATTGGTGTAGCCGACCTTCTCGAGCGCTCTCACCACTTTGGCGCCGAGCTCCTTGCGGCGCTTGGCGTCCATCACCGGCGACGGAGACTCTTCCACCAATTTCTGGTGGCGCCGCTGGATGCTGCACTCGCGCTCGCCCAGATGGATGACCTTGCCGTGCTGGTCGCCCAGCACCTGAAACTCGATGTGCCGCGGATGCTCCAGGAACCGCTCCGCGTAAACATCCGGCGTCCCAAACGCCTGCTGCGCCTCGCTTCGTGCCGTCTGGTAGGCCGCCAGCAACTCGCCCTGGTTGCGGACCACGCGCATCCCACGCCCGCCCCCGCCCGCCGACGCCTTCAGGATCAGCGGATACCCGATCCGCGCCGCTTCCTTGCCAAGAGCCTCTTCCCCTTCGATGATCCCGTCGCTCCCCGGAATCGTCGGCAGTCCCGCGGTCTTCATCTCCCGCCGCGCCCGGTCTTTTTCCCCCATCATTTCAATCACTTCCGCGGTGGGCCCGATGAAGGTGATCTCCGACGCCTCGCAAACCTTCGCGAAGTTGGCGTTCTCCGAAAGAAAGCCATAGCCGGGATGAATCGCGTCCACGTTGGTAATTTCCGCCGCGCTAATGACTTGGGGGATGTTCAGATAGCTTTCGCTGCTACGGGGCGGGCCGATGCACACCGCCTCATCGGCAAAGCGCACGTGCAAGGAGTTGCGGTCGGCTTCCGAATAAACGGCGACCGTGGAGATTCCCAGTTCCTTGCAGGCACAGATGACCCGCAGGGCGATTTCCCCGCGGTTGGCGACTAGAATTTTCTGGAACATAGAGGTGAGGGGCCGCCTACTTCTTGCGGCTCGGACGAATGCCAAAGAGCGGCTGGCCGTACTCCACCGGCTGGCCGTTCTCCACGAAGATGCGCAGCACTTCGCCGCTGATGTCCGACTCGATTTCGTTCATGAGCTTCATGGCTTCTACGATGCACAGCGTCTGTCCGGTTTCCACGTAAGCGCCAACCTTCAAGAACGCCTCCGCTCCCGGACTTGGCGCCTCGTAGTAGGTACCGACGATCGGCGACTTGACCAGATGCAGATCGTCCGTCGACCGCGACTCGGGCGCCGGGGCTGAGGCCGCCGGTGCCGCAGGGGCCGACGGCGGTGCCGCTCCACCGGCGATAATGATCTCGGGCGCCGCCATAGACCGGGCGGTTCCGCCGGCGGACGGCTTCTTGAGCCGAATCTTCAAATCACCGGTCGAGTATTCAAATTCTTCGAGGTTGTGCTCGCCCATCAAGCGGAGCAGTTGCTCGATATGCTGGATTTCGGGACTGGCTAAGGTCGAGCCTGCCGTCGATTTCGGGGACTTTTTGTGTTTCATGCCTGTTTTAGATCTCTATAAGATCCCGCGGAATACGGGTAAGTACTTCCGTTCTCGTGGCGTGCACGGCAACGTCGTCTTCGATCCGAATTCCACCGACGCCCGGCACGTAGACGCCTGGCTCGATGGTGATTACGTTTCCCGGTTCGAGTACTTGCTTCTGCCCCTTGGCCACCCGGGGATCTTCGTGTACTTCCAGTCCCAGGCCATGACCAGTGCTATGAACGAAGTAGCGATCCAAGCGATAGCCCGCTAGAACGCGTCTCGCGGCCCCATCGACTTCCCCGCAGGTGACGCCGGCCTGGACCGTTTCGACTGCGGCGGACTGCGCTTCCTGGACCGCCCGGTACCACCGGCGAATCCGCGCCGGAGCTCGCCCCACTACCACAGTACGGGTGATGTCGCTGCAATAGTGCGAGAGTATAGCACCCACGTCCAGCACGACCAATTCATTTTTCCTCAATCGCTTGGCGGTTGGACGCGCATGCGGATAAGCGGAACGCTCCCCAAAAGCCACGATGCTCTCGAAAGCCGGACCCGCAGCGCCCTGCCGTCGCATCTGGTGGTCGATTTCCGCCGCGACCTCCAGTTCCCGGACCCCGGGCTTGAGCAGCTTGAGTGCGCCCTCCAGCACCTCTCCAATCAGCACGGCGGCCTTGCGCATGCGGGCGAGTTCCTCCGCGTCTTTGCGCCCGCGCTGCGACTCGACATAACCGCCGGCCGGGATCCACTGAACTTTCGACCCTCCCGCCCGGCGAAGAGCCTTCATCTGGCCCACGGTAACGCGCGAGGCATCAAATCCCACGCGGCCGCCAGCGCCGCGCAGGAACTGCCCAACGCTAGCCACCAGGGAGCCTTCCTGCGGTACCACGCGGACGCCCCCGGTCTCGTCCTTGGCCTGCTGCGTGAAGCGGCCATCGGTGATAAGCGCCACGCCACGCCGGGAAACCACCAGGGCGCCGGACTCTCCGGTAAACCCGGTCAAGTAATACCAACTGGGCGGATGGGTGATCAGCAAGCTGCCCAGCCGGGCTCCGACCAACTGCGACAGTAATGCGCGTCTGCGCTTTGCAAAAGGTGTCTTCATAAACGAATCGAGGAGACCGCAGTCTCCTCGATTCCGTCCTTAAGTGGTGAAAGTGGAAAGTCTGGTTCCTTGAAAGGTGGTTGTGCCCCTAGGTAATGGGCATAATCCGCGGCGTCAGGAAGAACAGTAGTTCCGAAGTATTGACGCTGGTGTTGTCGCGCCGGAACAGGTGGCCGATCAACGGCAGGCTGCCCAAGATGGGCACCTCGGTAATGTTGACCTGCGTTGAGGTGACGATCACGCCGCCGACGACGATGGTGGAGCCGTCCACCACGGTGACTTTGCTTTCCGCGGACTGGGTATCCAATGCCGGGACGCCCTGAATGCGCGGAATACCTTGATCGATCTGGGTGTTCTCGACCAGCACATCCATGTACACCGTGCCCTCCGCGGTGATCTGCGGGGTAACTTCCAGCTTGAGGACGGCGTCGATGTACTGCACGGAAATGGTGTTGTTGATGGTGGTCTGAATGGGGATCTTGACGCCCTGCTTGATGGTGGCCTTCTCGTTGTTCTGGGTCACCACGCGGGGTTTGGAAAGCAGCTTGCCAACGCCCTTGGACTCCGCCGCGGTGATGAAAAAATCGACCGCGAAGTTGGGAGACCGATGGCCCAGGAACAAGCCGCTGGTGGGAACGCCGGCACCAAGATTGACGTTCAAGGGCAGCTCCGGTGGAGTCGTATTCTGCACGGCAATGGGAGCAGGTGGGTTGCCTCCACCGAAGTTGCTGGCGCCCACTGTACTGTCACCGCCAATGAACGACCGCCCACTGGTAGCCGTGCCCGCAAACCCGAACTGCACGCCGATGTCCTGTGCGAAGGCTCGCGTGGCAGAAACCACGCGCGCTTCGATTTCCACCTGCTGCGACTTGCGATCCAACTGGCGAATCAGGTTGTCGATCACCGGGATAACCGCCGGAATGTCCCGGACAATGAGCTGATTGGAGCGCGTGTCGGAAAGAATGTCGCCGCGCGCGGTCAGGAATTTCTTGAGGGTCTCCTTGAGGGCGTCGGCCTTGCCGTAGCTCAGCACGCGAGTCACAGTAACCATTTCCTGGGCTTCGTTTTCCGCTTTTCTCACGTCCCGGGCGGTATCCGCTTCTTTCTTGATGGTATCCAGGGTGGCGATGCGCAAGACGTTGCCGTGCAATTGTTTGTCGAGGCTGTTGTTCTGCAACACGATGTCCAGGGCCTGGTCCCAGGGAACCTCGTCGAGGACGATGGTCAGGGTCCCTTTCACGGCGGGGTCGAGAACCACGTTCAACCCGCTGATCTCATGGATTAGCCGAAAGAAATCGCGCAAATCCACATCTTTGAGGTTTACGGAAATAGGTTCGCCGGTGTACTTCCCGGGCGCAGCGGTCGTCGACGCTTGGGTCGAAACGGTCGGGCCGGTGCTGGTCTGCTGCGGTGCCGGCTCTTGCGCCGGAACTTCCGGCCGTTTAGGTCCGCCATTTCCGCCAAACGATGCCAGGACGACTGAGGGCTGGGTCAGTTCGCCGGGCAGCGCGAAGCGAGGAGCGGAAATCGAAAGCGGCTTGGACGCCCGCAAAGACGCACTGCGCGGTGCGGCCGAACCATAATGAAACTCGGGCCTGGTCTTGCGCGTTTCCTGCGATGCAACCGTGGTCTGGTCTACCGCCGCTTCCACGGGAGATTCGGGCGTCACGTCGAAGGAGATCACCACCGTGGCGCCTTCCCGCGAAATCTGATAGGGCGCGGCAGCCGTCAAGTCCACCACCACGCGCGCGATGTCCGTGCGAAATTGCCCCATGCGTACGCCACGGACCGGGGCCGAGACCCCGGGGATCACGGTCTTCTGAACCGCCAGCCGCGCCCCATTGAAATCCAGGACCAGGCGCTCGGGGTTTTGCATGCGAGAGGCGCGCACGTCGAGATGTCCCTCGCCTTCCACGCGGACGCTGGCGCGTTGCGGCGCTTGGGTGATGGCCACGTTGGAGATTACCGTTGCCGCCGGGGTCGCGCCGGTGGGCTGCTGCGTCTGGGCCGGCAACGGGCTAGTCAGTACCGTCGCCGCGAGTATCAGGCAGCCAATTCGAAAGGCCGGCCGGTTCGTCTTCATTGCTGTTCTCCTGCACTGGCGTAGATTCTTTTACTTACCTGGCGTTCAATGGGCTTGCCGAAAGCGTCCTTGCCGATTTCATGGAAGGACACGCCATCCATGGCGATCTTCTCGACTCGCCCGTCATAGAGCTGATCGCCCTCCCGCAAAAAGTAGGAGCGCGCCTGCGGATTGGTTACCACCGCAATCATTCCGTTGGGCGCGCGCACGATGCCATCCAGCCGCAAGGTGCTGACTTGCAGGCCAGCTTTGCCCGGGGGCAAATTCTTTCCGGAACCGGCCTGCTGGCGGCTGAGCAGAGACTCGAAGGGATCGCGGCGGGAAAACTTGCCCTCGGCGTCCGTAGGCGCTTGGGCGGCGTCCCCAGCGGGGGCGTCCGCGGCGGGCGCTTCCGCTGGTGCCGCTTTCTTGGCCGCGGCGGACTTCCCGCCGGACTTCCCGGCCTTGGCCTTGTGTGGAGCGGCGGGCGCCGCCGCCGGAGCAGGGTTGGCCTGTCCCAACAAGGCGGGAGCTGCCGCTGCCAGAAAAATACCGAGTAGCAGTGTGTTCACAGAACGCATAGTTCGCTCATTCCGTTCACGGTTTTCCAGCCGGACTGCCTGGCTTGCCGCCCGCAGGCGCAGCGCCTGTGTCAGCCGGCTTGGTAAAGAACGTCGTGGCTGTAAATACGCCGGACACCGAGGTGCCGGGCCGCAGGGCATATTTGGCGACCTTGCTGCCGGTAGCATCTTCAAAATCGAGGTCCCCAATGTTGATGATTCGCGACAAACGGCTCATGCGCCCGAAAAAGTCCAAGATATTGAAGTACGGCCCGTCCGCGAGCACTTCGAAGGGCATGTCGTAGTGGTATTCCCGGGCCACGACAGGTAGCGCCGTCATGCGCCGCACCTGGACGTTGGAGGCCGCTGCGGCTCCCTGTACCAGGCGGATGAACTCATCGACTTCCTTTTCTTCCGGAACGATGGTCTTCAGGGTCTCCAACTGCTTGGACAGCGCGTCCATCTGCGACTTCAGCTCACCGTAACGCTGCTTGTAAACCTGAAGCTGGGTTACTTCCTGGTTCAGCGTGGCGCGCTGGCGCACGGCCTTATCAACCTCATCGCGCTCTTGTGCCACGGGAGAAAGGGGCACGTATACGCCGGCAACCACCAGCACCACGGTAATCGCCAGAGCCAGCAGGCCCTGCATGATTACCGACATATCCCTGAGTGGATTAGCCATCGTGCTTCCCTATCCTTTCTTCGCCGGCGTCGCAGCGGCAGGCGCGGACTGCGCCGGCGCACTGGCAGCCTTGGCTTGCGAACGTTGCGCGGGCGTACCGGCCGGCGGCGGAGTGATCTCCATGAAAACTTGGAACAGGAACGTCTGCACGGCGGTATTCTTCTCGTCCTGCTTGGATTCCTTGATTTCTACTTTCGAGAAGTACCCGGAACGTTTGAGCGCGGTAATGAAATTGGCGACGCCATTCACGGACGCGGAAGAGCCTTCGATGGCCAGGTTATTGCCCTTGCGCACCATGGAGGTCAGCCACAGGTTCTCGGTTCGAGCCACGGTGTTGGCGATCTGGTCCAGCAATTCCTGCCCGCCGGTGCGATCGCGCTGCAACTGCTCGATGGTGGACACCCGCTGCTGTAGGACGACTTTCTGTTTTTCGAAAGCTTCTACCTGTTGTTTGATCTGCTCGAGGTCGGTCTTCTGCACCTGCAATTGCTTGATCCGGGTATTCTCGTCGTTCAACTGCCGCTGCCAGGAGTAGTACAAGTAGCCGAGGATCAGGCAGCCGAACAGCACACCAGCGCCGACAAACAAAGCCGGGAGCGCCGCGCCGGTATCTACCTGGCGCCGGGAAGTCTTGGGACGATTCTGTCCGAGAAGGTTTATTCGGATCATGGCTAGTCAAAGCTCCTCAGTGCCAACCCCACGGCAATCGCCAGCCGCGGAGCCAATTCGCGAATCTGGTCATCGCTGTGTTTACTGGGATTCACGAGCACTTTTCGGAAAGGATTGAGCTCCTCGACAGGCATCGCGAATTCTTCCCGGAGCAAGTCGACCAGCCCCGGAACGCGCGCGGTGCCGCCCGCTACGACGATCCGCTGAATATTTTCCCCGCTGGCGGTGGCCCGGAAGAAGTCAAAGGTCTTCTGGATTTCCAGGGTCAAAATGTCGGAAACGCTGCGCAGAATCTGCTGTTTTTGTTCGTCGGTGACGCTGGGAAGGGTGTCGCCCTTCTTCAGGCGCTCGGCATCCTCAAAGCTCAGGTCCAGTTCCTTTTGCAGTGCGTCGGTAAACTGGTTTCCGCCGACGCTGACGTCGCGGGTGAACAAGGGCACGCCGCCGCGCACGATATTGATGTTCATGACGCTGGCGCCGATATTCAGCAGCGCCACGGTTTGTCCGGCGTCCGGCTCGTAGTTAACCTCGAAGCAGTTCTGCAAGCCGAAGGCGTCGATGTCCACCACCACCGGGGTTTTCCCGGCCTGCGCCAAAACGTTGGTGTGATTCAGGATCTTGTCTTTCTTTACCGCCACCAGCAGCACGTCCATCTGCGCATCCATGGACTCCAGCAGCTGATAGCTGAGGTTCACGTCGGCAATGTCGAAGGGGATGTGCTGGCTGGCTTCCGAGGGAATGCGGTCGTACAACTCCTCTTCGGTCATCAGCGGGAGCGGCACGCGCTTGACGATCACTGAGTGCCCGGACACTGCCGTAGCCACATTCTTGGTCTTGATGCGCTGGGCATCGAAAATCTTGCTGATGGCGTTGGCTACCTGCGGGGCGTCCATGATGGCGCCGTCGACCACGGTGTCCTGAGCCAGTGTTTCCATGCCGAAGCTGACCAGCTCGTAACCGGCTTTGGTGGACTTCAGCTCCACGGACTTAATCGAGCTGGATCCGATATCCAGTCCCACCAGTTGCTTGCTTTTTCCGCCAAACAACGACATATGTGTAGCCTCTTTCCCCTCGCGCCAGACTAACGGCGCCGCACGGTCGCCTGGCTCATCTTGCGTTCCATCCAGCGGTCCAGGATCGTCTTACGAAGTTTCCAACGATTGCCGAGCTTGAATGCGGGAATCTCGCCTTCGGTGATGTAACGGTACAGGGTATCCGGGGAGATCCCCAGATATTGCGACGCCTGACGCACATTCATCACTTCACGCGATTCATTCACGAGGAACGCTACCCCAGCGCTCGAACACGCCCGAAATCCAACCGACGCGGTGCACCCCAGGCGAAACTGCAAACTCCAGAGGTGCGCCCCTTGCTAGCGTTATGACATCGCACGACTCCGAGCGTCAAGGGATTCTGTACCGCAGTTGTCCTAAGAATATGGGTAGTTTCAGGTAGTTGCCGGGTATTTATGGTATCCCCTACCAGCACTATGGTCGCATGTCTCTCAGTACCACTATTACTTGTGTTTATGACGGCAGCGGACCTGTCCCGTGGGACGGTAATCTTTTGAAGTCAATTTTTCGCACCGCGAATTCGCTCGCTGCCCGCTCTCCGGCAGCGGTCCGCAATGCGCTGGGCCTGCTCGGCGCCTAAATCCACGAACTCGAATCCATACATCTGCCCAAGTTTGTGACGCACCAGCGCGGACACTCTGCCCGCCTCGACCGGCTCCAACTCCACCCTCTCCCCGACCTTCAGGGGCTCACTGGCCATCGCCGACATCCCGCCCTCGCTGATCTCCACGCTCAGCCCACGCACGATTGACCCGTCGCCCTGGCGAATCGCGAGAGGCACAGAGAGCCAATAGCGAGGACTCTTGCGTCTCTCCGGAATACTGCTAGGCATTGGCTTGGAATCGTGCTGGGTCTTCATTGCCGAAACTCCATCCTCCAAGTATCGGCAGAAACCTTGGTTTCCTTCAGGTGATTGAGGTGTTAAGCAGGGGCACAACGGCAACGGACGGCTTATAGGTTCAACGTTTTCCACATTGCGTCGATGCGCGCTTTGGTATCTTTGTCCATCAAAATTTCATCCGGCCAGGGCCGCGTGAAACCCTCGGATGCCCACTTGCGCGTAGCGTCGATGCCCATCTTAGAGCCGTAGTCTTGCAACCGCGAGGCGTGGTCCAGCGAGTCGGCGGGACCGAATACAAACTGTACGTCGCGCTCCGGGTCCAGCGCGCACAGCGTCTTCCACACCACTTCTTTGTAGTTGTGTACGTCCACGTCGTGGTCCACGACTACGATCACCTTGGTGAACATGGCTTGTCCCAGCGACCAGATCGCGCTCATGATCTTTCGCGCATGTCCTGGATAGGACTTACGAATGGCCACGATCATCAAGTTGTGAAAGATGCCTTCCGCGGGCATCGCGACATCGACGATCTCCGGATACTGCATCTTCATCACCGGCAGGAACACGCGCTCCACCGCGTAGCCCATAAAATAATCTTCCTGGGGCGGTGGCCCGACGACGGTCGTCAGATAGATCGGATCTTTCTTGTGGGTTACGCACTCCACGTGAAATACGGGATAGTCCCCCTCCAGTGAGTAAAAGCCGGTGTGGTCGCCGAACGGACCCTCGACGCGCATCTCATTCAGATTGACGTAGCCTTCGAGGACGATCTCGGCATTGGCAGGCACTTCCAGATCATTCGTTTCGCAGGCCACCATCTCCACCGGCTCGCGCCGCAAGAATCCCGCAAACATCATTTCGTCCAGGTCCGGCGGAATCGGCAGCATGCCCGCCAGCGCTGTGGCGGGATCGGCGCCAATCGCCACCGACACCGCGATCCGGCCCTCCGGGTTCGCCGCCCGCGCGCGCCGGAAATGTTCGGCCCCGTGCTTCTGCGTCTGCCAGTGCATCCCGGTGGTGCGCTCGTCGTAGACCTGCATGCGGTACATGCCCACGTTGCGCTTGCCGGTCTCCGGATTGCGTGTAAACACCAGCGGAAAGGTGATGAACCGCCCGCCGTCCTGCGGCCAGCACTTCAAGATCGGAAAATCGAAGAGGTTTACGTCGGCGCCCTTGCGAATTACTTCCTTGCAATCCCCGCTCTTCACGCTCTTGGGAAAAAACGAGCCTAGCTCGGCCAGCTTGGGCAGCATCTTGAGCTTGTCGAACAACCCCTGGGGCGATTCCATGGCCAGAAAACCCTTGATTCGCTCGGCCACGTCCTCGAGCCGCGCCACTTCAAACGCCAACTCCATCCGCCGCACGCTACCAAACGCGTTCACCAGCAGGGGAACCCGCGAACCCTTGGGCTTTTCGAACAGGAGCGCCGGCCCCACACTGTTCCCGGCCCGCCCCGCGTCCCGGGCCACCCGCTGGGTCACCTCGGTGATCTCCAAAACCGGATCGACCTCGGCGCGGACGCGCTTCAGCTCGCCTTCCTTCTCGAGCTTCTTCACAAACTCGCGCAAATCTCGATACGCCACACAGCCTCCAAGAATTCAGCACTCTAGCACGATCCGGAGCGCTTCCGCGCTGGCGGCCTCCCCTCGGGATCCCTAGCCCAGACAGCGCTCGAAGAATCACCAATCGCAAATGAAACATTCAGGTCCCATGGCCGTCTGTACCGTGTGGGAGGAACCCAATGACCACCCTGGCGCAGGATCTCAAATACGCCCTACGCGTCCTCCGCAAGAGCCCCGGGTTCACCGCCGCGGCCATCCTGGTACTCGCCTTGGGGATTGGCGCCAACACCGCCATCTTCAGCGTGGTCAACGCGGTGCTCCTGCGCCCGCTGCCTTTCCAGGATTCCAGCCGCCTCGTTCAGATCTGGCACGTCCCACCGCCAAAAAACTTTCCTGGCATGACCACCTTCTCCGTTTCCGCGGCCAACTACGTCGACTGGCAACAGCAGAATCACGCCTTCGAGCACCTGGCCATCTACAGTTTCACGAGTTTCAACTTCACCGCCGGCGATCAGCCAGAGGCCATTCAAGGAGCGGGCGTCTCCCCCGACTTCTTCTCCACTCTTCGCTCGCAACCGATCCTAGGCCGCACCTTCGCCCCGGAGGAAGATCAGCTGGGGCATAGTCACGTCATCCTTCTCAGTCATGCCATTTGGAAAAGTCATTTCGCTGCGAACCAAAACATCGTGGGTCAGAACATTGCGTTGGACGGTCAGAACTACACCGTCGTCGGCGTAATGGGCCCGGACTTCCGCTTCCCCGACTGGGCCAAGGTCTGGACTCCCATGGCCTGGACCGATGCGCAGCGCCAGGTGCGAGGAGAACACCACTATCTGGTCATCGGCCGGCTGAAGCCTGGTGTGCAACTTCCGCAGGCGCAAGCCGAGATGAATACCATCTCCAGCCGTCTCGAGCAGCAATATCCGGAAGATGACAAAGGCTGGGGCGCTATCCTCGTCCCGCTCCGCGAACAAATCGTCGGAGATGTTCGCCCCGCCCTGCTGATTCTTCTCGGCGCCGTGGCCTTCGTGCTGCTGATTGCGTGCGCCAACGTCGCCAATTTAACTCTGGCGAAGACCTTTGCTCGCCGCAAGGAGATCGCGATTCGCTCGGCTCTGGGCGCCAGCCGCGGCCGTGTCTTGCAACAGGTTCTCGCGGAAAGTATTCTGCTATCCCTGGCCGGTGGCGCCGTGGGACTCCTGTTCGCGCGCGCCGGCACCTCGCTGATCACCAATTTCTTGGCGGACAGCCTTCCTCGGTCGACGGAAATCGGTCTCGACGGTTGGGTTTTGTGCTTCACTCTCGGCGTTTCGCTCCTGACCGGAATTGCCGCTGGCCTCGTCCCCGCCCTGCGCATGACAAAACCCGACGTGAATGAAGCGCTCAAGCAAGGCGGCAGGACCGGCTCGGACTCCGCGGGAAGCCGCATTCGCAGTCTGCTGGTGGTCTCTGAGGTGGCGCTCTCCCTGGTACTGTTGATCGGCGCCGGCCTGATGATCCGCAGCCTTTCGTTGCTTCGCGGCCTTAACCCCGGCTTCGATCCCTCCAACGTGGTCACCATGACTGTCGTGGTCCCGCGAACCAAGTACGCTACCCCGCTTCAGGAGGTCCAGTTTTTCGACGCCGCTCTCAACCGCGTCCAAGGTTTGCCCGGCGTGGAATCCGCCGGTGTAATCGACGACTTGCCTTTGGATCCCTCCGGTTCTCATCAGCCCATCGTCATCGAAGGGCGTCCGGTGACTCAGATGTCCGAGCAGCCCGAAGTGGACGTTCGCCTTATCTCCCCAGGATATATCCACGCCCTGCGCGTGCCGCTCCGCCAGGGCCGCGAGTTCAGTGCCGCGGATACCGCCGACCGGCCACCTGTGGTTCTCATCAGTGAAACCTTGGCGCAGCGTTTCTGGCCCAACGAAAATCCCATCGGCAAACACCTGACCATGACGTTCTCTTCGGGAAAACCCAAAGAAATCATCGGCATCGTCGGCGACGTAAAACTGGACGGACTGGATGTGACCGCGCCTTCTGCGACCTTGTACGTTCCCTTCAGCCAGTTGTCCGTTCCTGCCATTGGGAGTTGGGACTCGTTCCCGATGTCGCTGGTGGTGCGCGCTGCCTCGCAGCCCACCAACTTGGTTTCCGCGGTAACCAATGCCATCCACGAGGTCGACCGGCAAACTCCCGTGGTCGAAGTAGCCACCATGGACCAGCTCATGAGCAATTCTGTCTCGCAGCGGCGTTTCAACATGTTGCTCTTCGCGGCCTTCGCCGGCTTGGCCGTCCTTCTTGCGGCTGTGGGGATTTATAGCGTGCTAGCTTACGCCGTTCGAAGGCGGGTCCGCGAAATTGGCATCCGCATGGCGCTGGGCGCCCAGATCAGCGATGTCCTGCGCATGGTCGTGATTGAAGGGATGACCCCCACATTGATCGGCATGGCCATCGGGGTGGCGGGCGCGCTCGCGCTGGGCCGCGTCCTCTCCACGCTAATTTATGGCGTCCAAGCTACTGACCCGCTTACGTTCGTCGGCGTATCCGCCATTCTCGCTGCCGTGGCTCTGCTGGCCAGCCTCATCCCCGCGTACCGCGCCACACGCGTCGAACCGGTGAAAGCGCTGCGCGAGGAGTAAGGCCACCTCGCTGGCGCTCCTAGTCCCGTTTTCATGTTACCGTGTTGCGTATTCGCCCGCGTAACAGTTCGTCATGAAACGCTCATTGCTCGCCCCATCGATCTTCCTAGCCCTGGCCACACTTGCCGGCGGGCAATCGCGCGCGCCTCAAGATCGATGGTCCGAGAAGGCGGCTCAAGACTGGTATGCCAAGCAGCCTTGGCTGGTCGGCAGCAACTACATTCCCGCCACGGCCATCAACGGACTGGAAATGTGGCAGGCAGATAGCTTTGATCCCACTCGCATCGACGAGGAGCTAGGCTGGGCCGAGTCAGTCGGCTTCAACACCATGCGGGTCTTCCTGCACGATTTGTTGTGGCAGCAAGACCCCGCGGGCTTCAAGAAGCGCATCGACAAATTTCTCGAGATCTCCGCAAAACACAACATCAAGCCCCTTTTTGTTCTTTTCGATTCTGTTTGGGATCCCAATCCAAACAGAA
>Ga0210384_10000211_pt1 | contig 90698 bp, 79 predicted proteins | sample IncBWH2MmetaG_FD_160574 | JGI IMG/M metagenome (GOLD analysis project Ga0210384, IMG submission 160574) | Forest soil microbial communities from Barre Woods Harvard Forest LTER site, Petersham, Massachusetts, United States - Inc-BW-H-2-M | ecosystem: Environmental > Terrestrial > Soil >... | reverse complement strand
GAATGGGCTGATTTTTGAAGGGGCCGATTTTATATCGGCCCACGTTTTGTTCGCAGGGCCGACATAAAGTCGGCCCCTTCAGGCGGCCCCTTCAGTGGTTGCTCTATGATGAGGAGTGGCTTTTTATCGTGATGTCGCCGCTGTCGGTGGTCAAGTTCACCGTCGCGTGGCCATCGCCGATCGTGGCGCTGGTATCCGCGCCCGAATCGTTTGAGTGAACCGGCAGCATATCTGAGTCGAGGCTACCGCTCGAAGTCAACGCGCTGATCTTCGCACCGAAGCCCGCCGGCAGTTTCAGTTCGAGTGAGCCGCTGTGCGCCTGCATGTGCACCGTGCTGACGGAGTCGAAGCGCGCGAAGTCGGCCGTGATGTCACCCGATGAACTGACGAAATCGATGCTGTTCGCGAGGCCGCTCGCGTCGATGTCGCCGGATGAGTTGGCGACGCGGACCGCGCCGGTCACGTCGGTGAGCGACGCATCGCCGCTATCGAGATCAATGCTCGTTGGACCGCTGTCGTCTTCGAGCGTGACCCCGCCGCTTGCGGCTTTGACGGTTATGATGCCGTTCGTGCGCGTTATTTTTACGTCGCCGCTGTCGTCGCTCACGGCCACCTGCGCGTCGCGCGGCACGGTGATCACGTACGAGATGTCGCAGTTCATGCACATGTTCGGGTACTGCGACTCGATGGCGACGCCACCGTTGTAAGCGCCGATCTGCGGCACGAGTTGATCGAGCAGCGATTTGTTATCCGCGTGCTTGGTGATCGTGATGTCGATCGTGCTGACGTTGCTGTCGGAGCCGGTGACCGTGACGTCGCCGCTTGCGTCGCTGATCTGCAACGTGCCTTGCGGCGCGAAGCGATACGATCCTTGGGATTTCTCCGTCACGCCGTTGCCCGGCCATGACGCAAAGGCGAAGTTAGGGCCCGAAGGCACGTGCGAAAGCGCGGCGGCCAACACCACGAGAACGATGACGACGATAATGACTCGGGACATCAGTTTACTCCTGTTGGGCGGACCTTTACGGTCCGCCTGACCGACCCTAGGGGCCGGCCGCTCAACCAATTCTACCCGATTCGGCGCCCCTAAGTTTCAGGCCCTGGCCCCGCAGGGCGGTGGCCGCGGCGAGGCCAACGGCGGGCCATGGGCAACGCGCTAGCCTCGGCAAACCCGGCTCTCGCCGTGATTTCGGCCATGCTGACGCCGGCGATCCTGATCTTGGCCGCCGGCTCGCTTGCCAATTCCACCCTCGTGCGACTCGCTCGCACGGTCGATCGCACGCGCCAATTGATCGCTGAAGGCGACTTGTTCCACCGCGCCGGCAACATGAAGGCGGTGGCGATCATCGGCGGGCGAGTCGACGTGCAAGTGCGCCGCGCCGAACTCGCGCGACGGGCGCTGGGCGGCTACTACCTCGCGATCGCGATGTTCTTGCTCGCGAGCCTGGTGATCGCACTCAACCAGATATTGGGTGACCGGTATCCCTATGCCGGGCCGATCATCGTGATTCTTGGCGGTTTCGTGTTGTTCATCGCGACGGCGACGATCGTTATCGAAGTGAATATTTCGGCCGGAACGCTGCGCGAAGAAGTGCGGCAGTATCACGCGCGGGAGCTGGAACCTTGATACGCTCGCGAAGACTCAGAGCGAGCCGCTTGTTGTTCACTCTGATATGCGCAGGAATTCTCGCATCGTGCGGTGGCCACAGTAGCCAAAAGGTCTCGAATCCTCCAGCTCAGATGACGGCAGCGACGCCGTCAGCGGGTGCGACACCATACCTCGGTATCGAGAATATGTGGAGAGGCCACGTTGCGAGCATAGACCGAAACGTGCTGGATGTCTGGGTCAAGCCGCGTCCGGGCGTTGAGGCAGATACAACGGCTTACGGCGTATTGGATCAGCTCCAAGACTCCTTGAGAAAGTCAGTCTTCCAGATAGTTATCATCAAGATAGGTCCTGGCCGAGGCGAAAGCGGCTCGAGTGTATCGTTTGTGTTTGACAAAGATCGCGAGGGGGAATGGGTGCGACTCGAAGACCCGTCCCTGCTTGACGGTATCATTCGCGCCGGGCTATAACGAGCGACGGTGTTACGTGTCGTGCGCGGCAGACCATCAAGGTCCGCCCTACATGAGATATTTTTCGAAGAAGAGACTCGTAGCGATCGCATTTGGCGACATCGAAAGATATTCGCCGAAGGCGGCGCAGCGCTGAAATCCTGCGCGCTCGTAAAGTCCGATCGCGGCAAGCTGTTGATCGCCAGTCTCTAGTCGCAGGACGTCGAGTCCGTTGGTTTTTGCCTCCGATTCGATACGTGAGAGCAGCGCACGCCCGATGCCGCGGCCGCGCATGTTGTCGCGCACGAACATGCGCTTAACCTCTGCGAAGCCGGCGAACATAGCGACGCCACCGCAACCCGCAGCGACACCATCGACACGGGCGAGAAAGAAGCGCACGTGCGGCTGAAAGATCGCCTCCGGTCGCAAGCCGTGCCGCTGTTCGGGTGAGTACTCGCGCGCGAGCGTCTCATCGAGTTCGTCGATCAAGGCGCGAACTTCGTCCGTTAGAGAACCTACGGCTTCGATGGAAATTCTGTCCAATTCAAAGCTTTCGAGAACGTGGGCCGACTAACGTCGGCCCCTTCAGCAAGTCCCTTTCAGACAGTCAGGGCACGGTCACCGTGATAGGGGCGGATGGCGTGCCCTCGGCGCCGTTGGCGGCGGCATACACGATCCGATACTGAGCCTTCGCGTGTGGTTGCGGATTTGCATCGGTAGCAGAGCCGCTACCGACGATCGGCCCGGCCACGGACATCCACGGCGTCTTCGACCCGCGCTTCACCTCGACGTAGGTCGAGAAACCCTCCGGCGCCTTCGCAAAAGTCAGCTCTATGCGCGGAAACGGCTTCGCGATGAATTTTACGGAAGGTCGCGTTGCCGCCGGCACATCGGGATTCCCGACGCGCACGACCACGGCGCGCGTGGGCGCCGAACGCAACCCGTTCGATCCGACGGCCACCAACTTGTAGAAGTAGTCCTCGCCGGCTCTGACGTTTTCGTCGACAAACTTACGTGCGCCGCCGTCGAGCGGTGCGCCGATCACCAGTCCAGGATCTCGCGGCGAACCGCCCCGCACCACGAGGAACGAAACCGACCGCGATGCCGGTAACGCGGGAGAAAACGCAAGCGTCGCGCGTCCGCCGGCCCCGCTGGTCGACTCGAGATACGGTATTCCCGGCGCGACCAAGTCTGGTAAGACCGCGAAAACTTCAGCGCTCGGCGCGCTTTCGCGAGAATCGTATCCGACCGCGATCACGCGATAGTGCAGCGATCCGCCCGCGCTCGCACCGACATAGTCGTCAAATTTCGTGAGCGGCGTGACGCGCGCATTCATCGTCGTCCAGACCGATTCGGAGCCGGCGCGCCGTTCCACTAAGTATCCGGCGATACGCGTTGACACAGCCTCCCACGTCAGCTCGACACGCGTGCGTCCGGCAGTCGCGCGCACGCCGCGAACTTGCGGCGGCGAGGCGCCGACCGGCGCGCCGAGCACTGGAATAGACGGCGGGCCGATGTCGCCTTGGGGACTTACAACGTGTACGCGGTAGTAGTACGCGGTCCCGCCGTGAACGGAACTATCCGAATAGGTCCCAGTGCGCGGTGGAAGCGCCGAAGACGTCAGCACCTGATAGACGCCGGCGTATTGCGCCGACCGATCAATCACGTACCCGGCCGCGTGCGGATCGGCTCTCGGGGTCCAACGCAGCGTGATCGTCGTTCCCGATGTGGTTGACCAGACCAGCAGCGGCCGTGAAGCCAAAAGATCCGCGGCGAAAAATGTCGTCGACGCCGGTTCGCTCTTTCGCCCGAACAGGTCTACCGCGACAACTTTGTACGTGAGCTGCTGGTCGAGAGTAGCGCTGCGGTCCACATATGCAGGGCGCTTCACATTCCACGTGGCGCCTGTCACGATCGGTGTGGAATTCACTGGCGCGCCGTTACGCTCCAATACGTATCCGATGACCGGCCGCATGTGATCGGCCGGAGGCGGAAGCCAGAACAACTCGACACCGCCTTCGACCGCATCGGCGCGCAGACCGCCGGGCGTGGGCGGCAGCGGCGTCATCACGCGCGAATCAACCGATGGGCTTTCCAGAACGACGCCAGACGGTCTGCCCGAAGCATCGAGGCCCTCCGCACGATACGATCGCGCGCCGCCGGGAGCGTCGGATAACGTAATGGAGAGACCGAGCGCTCGCGCCAGCGCCGGCTTGGTGAACGCAGCCAAGCCCAGCACGCCGTACGAGTTTTGCAGATCCGCCGGCTTTGTAGCCTTCGCGATTTCGGCGTCCACGTTCGCCACGAAACTTGCATCGGTTGTCGACAGCGATCGCATCGCCTGCGCGCTTTCGGCCGTCACGCGACCGTAGTCGGACGATCCGGATGAGATGCGCCAGCCGCCGGCCGGGCGCTTGCCCAAAGGCGGAAACCACTCGAGCATGACGGTGCCGCGGCCGTCGCTCGCGGCGAACATGCCGCCCACTGCCTGACTCGCCGGCACCGCTGCAGCGGGCGACCAGGTTGCGAGCGACATCAAGATCGCAAGACCAGCTGCGATCCATCGCGCGTCGAACATTTTGCGAGCACACGTTTTTGTGTTCGTCATAGGTGCACGTCCACGCTGATGTCGGGAATGGGCCAAGGCGGAGAAAGCGTGGCGTGCGCGTGCACATCCACCGGAACCGCTTCGGCATGCACGTTGGCGGTCGCACTCGCGCCGCCGCACCAACTGACCACGCAGGCACCCACCGAAGCGTTCGCATCGAAGTCGCCGGAGACGTGCGGCTGCGGCGTGATGGTCAGATCGACGTCCATGTTCCCGCGGATGTACGCGGAAACCACAGACGAATCGCCCACCTCAAGATCGATGCTCTCGCCCGCACCGACGGAAAAGCCGTCGTCACCGACCATGACGTAACCGTCTGCGTCCGCCACGATCACGTGCACGGTGATCTTCGGCCCGTTCTTCTGCCCTGCGTAGATGTGCCAATGACCGCCCCCGAAATGGATGTTCACGGCCGCATTGTTGGCGTTGTTGCCCAGACTTGCGTACACGACGTTGGGCAATAACGTGAATCCGCCCCACGTCTTGCCGTCGAAGTTGCTCCCAGCATACTGGAAGAAGCCGTGCAGCGTCGCGGAGTTCTGATCGTGGGTAGGCGTGAGGACCCACGCGGTGTAGTCCATGCGCGCGCCCGCGTTACTGCCGGTCACCACTGTGAAATTGCCGTTGAACGTGTACGCAAAGCCCGCGTCCGGCGAACCGACTTGCATGCCCGCCATGAACAGCATATCGTTTCCGAGATTGACCGGCGCGTTCTGAATCGAGTTCGCGTCTTGGAAAGCCGATAGATCCATGTGATAGCCGAGGCCGCCTTGGATCGCATAGAGATTCATGATGGGAGGCACAAGCGGCACGCCCTCGGGCGACAGTGGAATCGAAGCTCGCGTCAGCCAGTAGTCGGACGATCCTTGATAGCCGAGGAGGAACTCGGCCGACACGGGCGGCCCGCCGAGCATCGCGAGGTCGACCTTTCCATAATAGCGGGTGTTCGAACCGCTGGACGGATCATAAGCCGGCGCGATCTTCGCATCGATCGTGGGGTTGCCCGCCGGGAACGCCACCTCGGTCGTGAACGGAGAAGTGACGGGCCCGCTGCCGCTTGTATCGGTGACGTCGTAGTTGACCTGCACATTCGAAGAGGGCATCGCCGCCGACAGGTGTGCGACGGTGCTGAACGCGACGCCCAGACGATCGTTCCCCGATGTGGCCCCCGAGAGATGGACCGACTGCAGATCGAGCGGCGTTTTGCCCATCAGCGTGCTGCCGCTAAGCGGCACGTCCAGCGATGTCGCGCCTCCGGTGAAAGCCGGTCTCCCGGCAAACGTGAAGTACATGTTCGGCACGTTGACATCGGTGAACGTCGCACCGGCCGTGTCGAAATGGAAGAGACCACCGCCCGAGACCGTCCAGCCAAGTCCACCGACTTGCGTGAGCTGGAGGTTGCTCGCGGTCAGCCGCACCGGCCCGAATTGTTTCGTGACATTGGGTGACGACAACGAGAAGTAGATGGCCCCCGTCTGACTACCTGTCTCGAGGAGGTGCGCATCGCCGGAAAGTTTCGCACCGATCCACGGCACGTTCACCGACATGCCGTAGTAGTGGGCGTCGAAGTTGCCGTTACTTGCATCCACCGTCACGCGCGGTATGCTGACCGATCCCTCGCCGAGCGGTGACGAGAAATTGATCGTCTTGTCCATGTGCGCGCACAAGCCACCCGCGTCAACCACCCAATTGGTCACGGGGATCTGGAGACCACCCGCCTGGGTAAGATCCAAGGTGTACGGCGCCACGGACGCGTTACCGAGATCGACGCCGACCCATGACTTGTCTCCCGTGTCCCCGCAAGCCCCAGCTCCGGGTTGGCCTTGCGTATGGCTGAGGTCGATGGCCATCGAATTCGATGACACTTCAAATCTGCTCCAGCCGATTTCGATCGTGGGCAAGGTCAGACTTCCAGCGTACCAGTTTCCCGCAGGATCCACGGGCTCGGAGAGCCCGTTCCATGACGGACGCGTCGTGCCGCCCGGAATGCGCAAAGTCTGGTCGGCGAAACCGACGTCCATCGTGAGATTCATCGGTGTGCTGGTCGCGGTCGCTTTCAATCGGCGTATCGTCGCTGCGACGCCGGGCGCGTTCACCGTGTAAGAAGACGGCGAGACATCCAACGATCCGGCGGTGACGTTCGCGCCGTCCGCTGACGTCCAGCCATTGAACTGCACCGGCACGTCGAACAGATCGGCTTTGGTCGCGCTGCTATTGATGTAGAGTTCGAGCGTGCCGCTGCCGGAGTACGTGCTGCCTTGTTTATGGATGTGGCCTTGCAGTCCGCCGATCTCGAACGTGCCGCTGGTCGTGGGGAACGCGAACTTGCACGGCTGTGTCGGATCTGACGCAGCGACGTTGTAGAAACCGGCGCCACTTATGCCCGGGCTCTCGGCCTGAATAGCCAAGAGGACGACCTTCGGCACAAGACTGACGACGCCAAACTGCTGGGGCGACATTGCTGCGGCGAGCACGCCGAGCCGCATACTCGATGCAGATGCAGCGCTCGCTGAAGTAGTAGAAGTGACCGAAGACGGCGGGAGAGACGAAACGCTCATCCTCGAGCCCACCATATTTGCGACAGCGGAACTCAAATTTGGTGACGTTGGGTCGGGTGCAGTCGTGACTTGGACGGTCACGTGATGCAGGCCGAGCGCCTTCGTGCTTAACTCGGGTGAGTGGATGACGTACGTCGCGTCGATGACGGCCTGCTGTTGCGCCCACTTCGACGGATCGTTCCCCTTGAGCCCGTTGCGCTGCGGGGAGCTCAACCTCCCGATGATCTCCGGGCTGCCGATGGGAACGCCGTCGAGGCGCCACGTCACTTTCGCAAAACCGCTGCCGTAGTAGGTCAGCGTCGCCTCGGCTTGCAACGAATCGTCACACGAACTGGCTTGGGCCGGGAGCGCTACGGTCGCGGTCTGCTTTGGATCGTGTCCGGGAAAACTCGTCACCGGAACGCGCATCAAGTGCAGAGGGCCGGTCGCAACCGTATCCTCAATGGGATCGATCGTCACCCGATGGCAGTAGACCATATATGCGCGCCCGGCGATCGCCGCATAGTTGGGTCCGGATTGGGCAGACGCGAAATGCATGGCAGGCATGGCGAGCTGATTGTGTGGCGGGATTGCGGCATCGGCGACCGAGGCCGGATTTGAACCTTGCGCATCGCTCTCGCCCAATTGAAAGACGCGGACGTTGTACTGCCCGGGCCAATCATAGATGTGTTCGGTGACCGGTTGCTCCGACGGAAACGGCAGCCTCAAACTGTTCGCGCCCTCACGCGAGGTGGGGCGCTGCACGTACGGATCTTGGTTCTCGGATGCTCCGGCATGAAGCGGCGCCACGTTGCCGTCGCCCCAGTCGACATAGACGTTGTCGAAATCGTTTTCGATGACGGGATTTGAAAACGACCCGTATTCTTGGCCTTGGGGCGTCGGCGTCGGTTGCGGATGCACTCCGGTTACTTGCGCATGATACGGAGAGCGCGACAGATCTATCGTGCCGCCTAGCGCTATCTCGTCGCCCGGATAGTCGGCGGCGACGTACCCGCCGTTGCCATTCGCTTTTGCGGCTAGGTCCTCTGGGTTTAACGACGTCGCGCCTTCCTGGTATGGGTCGCTTGGGCACATGGCTGAGAGCCCGTTGGGTTTGTCCGGCATGCCGAGCGGCCATAGCACCGATTTCTCCACCTCGAGATCCACAGATTGACCTTGGGAGAAATGTTTGTAACCCGCGACCTGCCAGTTGAGGGTCGGCTGGAAATTGAGACCCTGGTAGCGGAGGGCGGTGGTCCGTCCGCCGCGCTTTCCCGATCCGCCCGACCATCGCGCCTCAGCACGGCGAGCAACAGCTTGGCGGAGCAGCGCGAGAATCTGCTGCAAGAACGCTGCGTTGGGAACATATGCATCGGCCGAAACTCTGACGCGTCCGAGAACTCTTTGACCTGCGCCGTCGTAGATCCGGAACTCGAAATAGTCGGCGGTTCCCGGATTTGCTTCGTGCCACTGGAACGCAGTGCTGTCGTCGATCAGCGGAGTTCCGAAATCGACGAGTGGCCCGCCCTCCAACACCCGGTGCATGCCATATTCGGGAGCATCCTGATAGATCGTGCCTTCCACGAACGTGGTGTGCGCCGTGATTGGCAGTATTTTCACTTTGGGCGGCGGGCCGTTGTAGAAAACGTGCGAGACGACCGGTATCAGCGTCGTCGACGCACCGACGCTGTATGTGATCGGCGCCGCGGGCTGCGGGCCGCCAAATGCGGGCGGCGCGGGCGAGAGCACACGGATGGATATCGTGTGACTGCCCGTCTGTGGCAGCGCCGAGTAAAGCGTGAAGGTTGTGACGCCGGCCGCGGAAACCGATTGCGTCGCGTTCGTCACCGGCGCGCCGTCGAGCAGCCATTGAAGCACGACCGTGCCGGGCGCGTCCACGCGGACGAGCGCGACCGGTCGGGGCACCTGCGATCCTGATCCCAACGACAGCGATCCGGCGCCGTTCGGCCACGAGAGCGAGGTCGACTGCACGTGCTGAACCGACGGTTTTGGCTGCACGGTGACTGTGAGTCCGACGAGCTGACGATTGTTCGTCGAGTAGACGTTTGCCGCATACGTGCCGGCAGCGACATAGACGTGCGAGACGGGAACTGCGTTGCGAATCGGTTGTCGCGGGGAGCCATCGCCGAAATCGATCATCATCGGTTCGACGTACGTGGTGCGCAGTGTGAACGTCTCGGGCGAACCGGCAACGGGATTCGGTGACGACACCGAAAGGTTCATCGGGCTAAAGGCCACGACCGAAGCTAAGGCCATCGCTGCGACGGTGAGACTCATTCTCTATAGCCTCCCCATACCGGTGTCAGACGTTCAAGTTCATCTGCAATTGGACGGACGACGTTTTCATGGTGTCAAAACCCATCGGGTCCACCATCGTGCCCGACTCCGCCCGAAGTCCGAGCGCGACGTGCGACGAGAGATGTCGCGAGAGAACAGCGGTATACATCGAGATGCGCCCGACAGAACGGAATCCCGTCGTTTCACCGCCCATCGCCGACATCTGCAACTCGTAGGCTGGCGTTGGCCCCGAACCTCCCCCGAATCCGAGGCCGTAGTTCACGTTTTCGGTCGTCGACGTATTCTGCTCAGTGCCGAGTACTACGTTTGACGACAAACCCGCCCCGAACATGTGCGAACCTTTCTGGATCGCGTACGTGAGGTTGTTCGTCTTCACGATCGACGAACCGTTCACACGCAGCGCATCGTTCGAGCGGGAAGCCGTGCCGTTAAGCGCAAGCGACGCACCATTCATCCACGATCTGCTGATGCCGTACGCCAACGTGTCCGAAGTGAGCGCCGAACCCGCGACGAGCATGTGATCGTGCGTGGCTGTAAGCACCAGTCCAAATCCGTTCGGCGGTTGCGCCGAGAACGTACCCGTCTCATCGCTGTGCCGGCTGAATGCGGATCGCTTGCTGTCCACGAGCCACGCGAGGGAGACCGTTGAGACAGGCGAGACGTTCGCAGTCGCTGTGGCATCCGAGCCGGCCGTATCAGAGACCGCGCCGGGCCCGCCGCCGACAGCGAAGTCGGCGCCATAGTTGTGGTAGTTCGCCGCGACGTTCACCGAGCCAAGCGTATATTGCAGACCGGCTTTGTCGGCAGCGTCGGACGATGTCGTGCCGGCGCTTGCTTCGAGATGAGACGACGACGCGCCGCCGCTGATCGAGGCGGTGAGATTCCTCGCCACTAGGTCCGTGAATTCCAAGACGGTTGCATTTGCGCTCATCGGACCGGCGCTGCCATTGGGCACGAATTTCGCGACGTCATCTGCCTGCGCGAAGTACGTGAGCCGCAGAGAGTCGGAACCCGATGCGCCCCACGCGCGCATGACATCGAAGGCATCGCCGGTGCGCAGCGATGTCGTCGGCGATCCGAGTTGCGTGTAGCCGGCGGCGCCCTGATACGTCCAGCCGTCGGCGTATTTGTACATCAGGTCTAGCCCGCGAAGCGTGTCGCCGCCGCCGAGCAGATTCGGCAGCGTCGCGGTCGCGCGTCCGAGCGTGTCGACGTATTGCGGCGTGCCGCCCGGCGCCGGACTTCCGGCGGGCTGCGGCGTGGCCGCGGAATCCGGCGCGCTGATGGAATTCTGCGACGTGGGCGTGAGCGTCAGCACCGGGTCGGAGCGGCGCGAAACCGGATCGTAGAGACCGGCGAGCGAAAGCGTCTGCCCCGGCCAGATCAGTGCGGTCGTCAGATTGCTCTGGAACTGGGTGGACGTGGATGGCGTGGAGGAGCCGAAGGTAGTCGTGGTCGGCCCCGTGACTATCGTTCCACTCGCATGAAACTCGTTCTTGACGATCGGCGCGGGATCGGGGCCGCCTAGTATCACGATGCGCGTTGGCTGCCCGACTGCAACCGTGGCGCCGTTGTCGGTCCGCAGGAAGACGACGATCTGATACGTCCCTTTTGCGTCGTTTGGAATGGTGTAGTCGATGATTTGCTGGGCGATCTCGCCGCCTTGCACAAGGAAGTTCGGGATCTGCAGCGGATCGCTGCGGCGGATCAGATCTCCATGTTCGTTTTCCAGATCGACGACGGCCTGGAAATCGATTTGCGGCGTCGTCGAAAAGACTTGGGCTTGAGCGGCGACCCGGAACGAGACATTTATCTGCGCTACCGCGCCCGCAAGGAACGGCGCGCCGAGAACCGACGTTCCGAGGATTGTTCCGAACGGAACCCGCGGCGCCGGCGCCATGACGATAATTCCGATGCCCGCAATCTCGTTACCGCGCACAAAGCACGACACTTCGCAGAGTCTCGCGTCGTATGCGCCGATGGAGCGGTACGCGTGGATCGTGGTGCCGGTCAAATTCGGAAGCTGCGTCGTCGAACCGTCGCCGAACTGGATGACGAGCGGCCCCGGTCCGCTGTTCACGCCGTCGTACGAAAAAGTGACTGGTTGACCGACGATCAGCTGCTGCGTTGATGCCGTGAGCGACGCCGCGCTCGCAATAGCAGGCGATGCGCCGATGAAGAGCATGATCAATGCCGGAATGGACAATAAGATCATGCACATCCGCATGGGCCGATTCGTTCTTTTCCCGCGAACCGCGAACCTATCGCAGGACGACGGCGCAAAAAAAATGGGCGGACCGTAAAGGTCCGCCCCACATACTCTTCCCCCGCGGGGATTACATCATGTCGTAGCCGCCCATGCCGCCGCCGCCGGGCATCCCGCCGCCGTTCTTCTTCTCTTCCGGCTTCTCGGAGATCAGCGTTTCGGTGGTGAGGAGCAGCGCAGCGATCGACGCGGCGTTCTCGAGGGCCGAACGCGTGACCTTAAGCGGGTCCACGATGCCCATCTTGAACATGTCGCCGTACTCGGCGTTCTCGGCGTTGAAGCCAAAGTTGCTCTCCAACGTCTTGACCTTCTGCACGACAACGGAACCTTCGTAGCCGCCGTTCGCGGCGATCTGGCGAATCGGCTCTTCGAGCGCGCGCTTCACGATGTTGATGCCGACTTGCTCGTCGCCATGCGCGGCCTTGACGTGATCAAGACCCTTGAGCGCGTGGATGAGCGCGGCGCCGCCACCAGGCAGCATGCCTTCTTCCACAGCCGAACGAGCCGTCGAGACCGCGTCTTCCATGCGGTGCTTTTTCTCTTTGAGCTCGGTCTCCGTGGCTGCGCCGACCTGGATGACCGCGACGCCGCCCGACAACTTGGCGAGGCGCTCTTGGAGCTTCTCGCGGTCGAAGTCGGAATCGGTGTCTTCGATCTGGCGCTTGATCTGCTCGATGCGGCCTTTGATCTCTTCCTTCTTGCCGGAACCATCGACGATCGTCGTGTCTTCTTTGGTGATCTTGACGGTCTTGGCTTTGCCAAGCTCGTTGATCGTGACTTTGTCGAGTTTCAGTCCGAGCTCTTCCGAGATCACCGTGCCGCCGGTGAGGATCGCGATATCCTTGAGCATCTCTTTGCGGCGATCGCCGAAACCAGGCGCCTTGACCGCGACGCACGTGAACGTGCCGCGCAGCTTGTTGACGACGAGCGTGGCGAGCGCTTCACCCTCGACATCTTCGGCGATGACGACGAGCGGACGCTGGACCTGCACGACTTTCTCGAGCAGCGGGAGGATGTCGGCGATGGCCGAGACTTTGCGCTCGGTGATGAGGATGTACGGATCCTGCAGCACGGCTTCCATGCGCTCCGGGTCCGTGACCATGTACGGCGAGATGTAGCCCTTGTCGAACTGCATGCCTTCTTTGAGTTCGAGCTCCGTCTTCGTCGTGCGCGACTCTTCGACCGTGATGACGCCGTCTTTGGTGACCTTCTCCATGGCATCGGCAACGATGTCGCCGATGGATTTGTCTTTGGCGGAGATCGACGCGACCTGGGAGATGTCGGCTTTGGTCTCGACCTTGCGCGACATCTTCTTGAGCTCGGCGACCGCGGCTTCAACGGCCTTCTCAATGCCGCGCTTGATGGCAAGCGGGTTCGAGCCGGCGGTGACGTTGCGCAGACCTTCGCGGATGATCGCTTGCGCGAGCACCGTTGCGGTCGTGGTGCCGTCGCCGGCGATGTCGTTGGTCTTGCTCGCCACTTCCTTCACGAGCTGCGCGCCCATGTTCTCGAAGTGGTTGGTGAGCTCGATCTCTTTGGCGATGGTCACGCCGTCGTTGGTGATCGTCGGCGAGCCGAACTTCTTGTCGATGACGACGTAGCGGCCTTTCGGGCCGAGCGTCACTTTAACGGCATCGGCGAGAGCGTTGGCACCGCGCTCGAGCGCGCGGCGTGCGTTCTCGTCGAACAGTAATTCTTTAGCAGCCATGTGTGTTCAGTTGCTCCTTAACGCTTGACGATGGCGAGAACGTCTTTCTCGCTGACGATGAGGTACTCTTTACCTTCGAGCTTGATCTCGGATCCAGAGTACTTCGAATAGATGACTTTGTCGCCGACTTTGAGATCGATCTTTATGATCTCGCCTTTGTCGGTCTTGCGGCCCGGACCAACGGCGATGATGATGCCTTCTTGCGGCTTCTCTTTCGCGGTGTCCGGGAGGATGACGCCGCCGGCGGATTGTTTCGCCTGCTCGACGGCTTCGACGACCACGCGGTCGCCGAGCGGTTGCAATTCTGTTCTTGTCGCGGTTTCGGGCACGGAGGTTGCCTCCTTCTGAGGGATGCGGTGTTGGCGCATGACGTCCGCGCAGACAACTCTAGCCGCCTGCGCATCTCCCTTCGTAAGAGGGGAGGCGCGCAGGACGACGGCAAGAACCGGGGTGCTGGGGAAAAAGGCTCGTCAGCGGCCGGTCTGCGACGTCTTAGCAGTCTTGGCACTTGAGTGCTAAAGGCATTATATCCTGCCTCGTTCTCTTTGACAAGGGGGTTTTGGCGTGCGGCCCTGGCTCGAGCTCAGCCCTCGTGCACTGACAGCGAACGCCCGTGCGATAAGCCTTCGAGCCGCTCCGGCACGCTTGTGCGCGGTCGTGAAGGCGAACGCGTACGGCCACGGACTGATTCCGACCGCCCGGTCGCTTTCCGAGGCGTCTATCCAGAATCTCGCCTTCGGCGTCTTTACTCCGAACGAGGCGATTTCGCTGCGCGACGCGGGCATCTCCGAGCCGATTTTGCTGCTCGGCCCCGCGGCCGATGCCGACCTCGAGCCGCTGGTCCGCGCAGGCGTTGAGATCGCGATCTTGGATGCCGATGATGTCGGCCGTATCGGGCGCATGCGCGCTACCGTGCATCTCAAAGTCGAGACGGGGACGCATCGCTTCGGATTGCGGTGGGATCAGGTGGGCGCAGTCGCTTCGGAACTGCGCGACGCCGGCGCGCGGATCGTCGGCGTCTATTCGCACCTCGCCGATTCCGAAGAGCTCGACGCGGCGTTCGCGCGCGAACAACTCGCGCGGCTTTTGGATTCTGTTGAGATCGTCGGGCTCGCGAGCGGCTCGCGGCCGCAGCGTCACATTGCTGCGTCTGCCGCTGCGATCTTGTGGCCAGAGTTTCGGCTCGACATGGTGCGCGGCGGCATCGCATTGTATGGGCTCTGGCCATCCGAAGGCGTGCGCGAGCGGATGCGCGAGAGCGATCCGAGCTTTACGTTGGAACCTGCGCTGCGTTGGTTTGCACCGGTCGTGCACATTTGCGACGCTGCCGCGGGCGAAACCGTGGGCTACGGATGCGAGTTCAAGTGCACGCGCGCATCGCGCATCGCAGTTCTGTCGCTCGGCTATGCCGATGGTTTACCACGCGCCGCCGGCAACGAACGCGGCCGCGTGCGCTTTGGTAAATCGTACGCACCGATCGTGGGGCGCATCTGCATGAATGCGTGCATGGTGGATATCACAGACATCGCACCGCCGGTGCAACGCGGCGGCGCCGCCGAACTCGATGTTGAAGAAATCGCCGCAGCCGCCGGCACGATCTCTTACGAGGTCCTCGCGCGGCTCCCGGCGGAAATGGAACGTCGTTTTGCGTGATTGGGGACCGTTAGCGACCATTCTGTTGGCATTCGCCTTTGTCAGTTGCTCGCGCGTCTCCGAATCTGCAACAGCCACGCATTCGTCCGGCACGATTCCCGGAGTGGTGCGCGTTTCGCGGCCGGACTCGCCGAACACGCTCAACCCGCTGCTCGGTGGGCTCTACATCGAGAACTACATCCAAGAAGCGATATTCGATGGTCTGGTCAAGCTCGATTCAAACGGCGCGATTCTGCCGGATCTCGCGCAAGCGGTGCCATCGCTCTCAAACGGCGGCTTGAGTCGCGACGGCAAGACGATCACCTATCGTTTGCGGCACGGCGTGGTCTGGCATGACGGCACGCCGTTCACGTCGGCGGATGTCGTCTTCACGTACAAAGAGATGATCGATCCAAAAGTGCCGTTTCCAGCGGCGAGCACCTATTCCGATGTCGCGTCCGTCAGCGCACCCGATCAATACACCGTGGTCATCCGTTTGAAGAAGCCGCTCGCGATGGCGCTCGGCCAGCTCTTCTGCGATGGCGAGAGCGGGCAGATCGTGCCGAAACATCTGCTCGACCACTCCGCCAACATGGTGACCGATCCGTTCGGCAGCCATCCGATCGGCACTGGGCCACTACAATTTTCTCGTTGGGAGCACGGCACGGTTATCGTGCTCGTGCCGAACCCACACTATTTTCTCGGCGTGCCGCAGCTTCGCGAAGTCGACATCTTCACGATCCCCGACGCCAACACGGCGCTGACGATGGCGCGGTCCCGCGAGATAGACATCGCTCAGTTGACGACGCCGTCGCAAGCGACCACGTTGCGCGGCGTCCCCGGCATCAACGTGATCGCAGCGCCGGCGTACTCGTTGACGTATGTCGAATTCAACGTGCGGCATCCGCCGTTTGACGATCGATCAGTGCGCGAAGCGCTCGCGCTCGCGATCGATCGGCCGGCCATCGCGCAGCGCGCATACGCCGGCTTCGCGCTCGCCGCGGATTCGCTCATCCCGCCATACAGCTGGGGATACGCGAAGGACAACGGCGCGCCGCCATACGATCCCGCTGCCGCGCGCAAGCTGCTGGATGCAGACGGATTTCTTGTGGGACCGGACGGCGTGCGCGCGAAGAACGGCGTGCGTCTTGAAGCGGCGATCTTGGTGGACGCAGCGAGCGCCTCTGGATTGTCCGGCGCGCAGCAAGTGCAAGCGTACTGGCGTGCGGTGGGCGTGGACGCGGCGGTCAAGCCGATGCCACTGAACGTCATTCGCGGTCCTGGCGGTCCGGCAGAACGTGGCACGTTCAGCGTCTTCTACGCGACGATTGGTTTCGATGTCGATCCGTCGCGCGACACGATCTTGAGTAACGAATCGTTTCCGCCGAACGGCAACGACTTGGCGCGATACAGCACGCCGGAAGTGGAGCGCTTGATCGAGTTGGGCGCGTCGACGTACGATCGGGCGCAACGAGCCGCGTACTACGCGCGGTTGCAGCGGCGCGTCAACTACGACATGCCCGACATCCCGATCGCGTGGCCGCGCTTCATCTATGCAGTGAACACCGATCTGCACGGTTTCGCGCCTGAGACCGTGAACTCCGATTTCTGGAACGTGTATGATTGGCGGATATAGGTCGGACCTTCATGGCCGCCGGCGGACCGTAAAGGTCCGCCCTACATCTATAAGAGGGGTGCTATGAGAATTTGGATCGGTTTATGTGCTGCGGTCATGATCAGTGCTCCGGCGATGGCCGATCCTCTGGCCCCTGTTGACAAAGTCGATCCGCTCGTGGGAACGTCAACGACGGCGATCGGTGGACAGATCGATACGTTTCCCGGCGCGGATGCGCCATTCGGCATGCTTCAGTGGAGTCCTGACACTCCGGCGCAGCCCGCCGGCGGCGGCTACAACTACAACGATAGCGCGATCACGGGCTTCAGCCTCACGCACTTGAGCGGTCCGGGTTGCAACGTCGGCGGCGACGTGAGCATTCTCCCATACCTAGGAGCGCTTGGCACCCCGCTCGCACCGGATCTAACGAAACTGCAGCAACCGTTCGCGCACGCGGCTGAGGTCGCGCAACCTGGTTACTACCAATCGCTGATCGGCGCTCAACCGATCCTTTCACAGCTGACGGTGACGCAACGAAGCGGCCTCGGGAGATTCACGTTTCCCAGTTCGTCGAGCGCCGATTTTGTCATCAATGCATCATCGGATCAAGCCGGCTCCGGCGAGACCACGGTGCAATTGGCGAATGGGCGAGAGCTTACGGGGTCGGTCACGACGGGCTGGTTTTGTGGCATGCCGGACACGCACACCGTCTTCTTCGCGCTTCAGTTCGACCGGCCGTGGGCGTCCTTCGGCACGTGGGCCGGCGGTGGTGCGAATCTCTCACCAAATGTATCATCCGCGCATGGCAGCGGAGTCGGCGCGTGGGTCACGTTCGACACCACCGTAAACCCAACGGTGGAGATAAAAGCGGCGATTTCGTACGTCAGTGTGTCCGGCGCGCTCGCAAATCTTCGCACCGAGGCGACGACGTGGAACATCGACGCTGAGCGCCGCGCGACACAATCGGCTTGGGCGCAGGAACTCGGTCGAATCGATGTGAGCGGTGGAAGTGAGAGGGACGAGCGTGTGTTCTACACCGCGCTGTATCACGCGCTGCTCCATCCCAACGTCTTTAGCGATGCGGACGGCTCATACCGCGGCTTCGACGATCAGATCCACAGGACCGATTCGGGCCACGTAGAGTACGCCAATTTTTCAGGCTGGGACGTCTATCGAACGCAGATCCCCCTGATAGCGATGATCGATCCCGTGCGCACGAGCGATATGATGCGCTCGTTCGTCGACGCGGCGAGACAGTGGGGATTTCTGCCCCGCTGGTCGCTCGCGAACACCGAATCGGGTGTTATGGGCGGCGATCCGGCGGATCCATCGATCGCCGGCGCCTATGCGTTCGGCGCTCGCGACTTCGACGCGCGCGCCGCGCTCCAAGCGATGGTCAAAGGCGCGACGGACGTCTCCTCGCCACCCGGCCTCGGCTGGTACGTGGAGCGCCCCGGCCTCGACGAATATCTCTCGCGCGGTTACGTGGTCAACACGCACACGACCAACGTCTCACCGGTGCCCAACGGCGCGTCGTTGACGTTGGAATATTCGCTCGACGATTTTTCGATCGCGCAGTTGGCTAAGGCGATCGGCGATCAGACGACTTATCAGACGATGATGCGCCGTGCGCAGAACTGGGCAACGCTGTTCGACCGATCGACCGACCTTATCGCGCCGCGCGATTCAGGCGGCGCGTTCCAACAGACGCCGATCACCGATGCGGGCCAAAGCGGATTTCAAGAGGGCAACGCGGCTCAGTATACGTGGATGGTTCCGCAGAACTACGCTGCGCTGATAGGCGGCATGGGCGGCGACGCCGCCGCGCAAGCGAAGCTTGACGCATACTTCGCGCAGATTAACGCAGGGCAAGACAAACCGTTCGCTTGGCTTGGCAACGAGCCAAGCCTCGGAAGTCCGTGGGTCTACCTCTATGCGGGCGCGCCATATAAGGAAGAGACCGTCGTGCGCGATGCACTCACGCAACTCTTCGGCGACACTCCCGATGGCATACCGGGCAACGACGACCTCGGCACGATGAGCGCGTGGTATGTCTGGTGCGCGCTCGGGTTGTATCCGGCAAATCCGGCCGCGCCGGTGCTCGATCTCGGTACTCCGCTCTTTGCGCACGCGCGCATTGCGGTGCCCGACGGTGCCGAGATCGCGATCGATGCTCCGCAAGCGTCGGACGATGCCGCGTATATCGAGAAGGTAACCTTGAACGGACGCCCGTGGTCGAAGAGTTGGGTCCCGTTCGCATTGGATCGGCCGATGCGCCTCACGGTTGCTGTCGGCTCGCGACCGAACACGAGTTGGGCCGCGGCGCCGCAGGATGCGCCGCCATCCTACGCGCTTGGCCGCGTCGAATTTCCCCCGTCCACGGCCGTGTCGATTGCCTTTTCGGAGCCGCAGGTCGATATAGCGCCACGCGGCGTTGTGAACCTTTCCTTGAGCGCGACTGCACCAGCCGGCTCATCTGCAGCCCCCGTTACATTGAAAATTTATGCGCCCCTTTCTTGGAACGTCATCGCGGGCAACGGCGCTCCGCTGCAAATCGTGCCCGGTCGCCAGGAGACGCTGCAGCTGCAGGCATCCTCCGATAGCGAACCGGGATTGTATCCCGTATCCGTGGCGGGGACCACTCCCGATGGCGCTGTGCTATCGCGGGCGTCCATTGTGGTGCGTGTGATTCGGTCGGGCCAGTCGCTGCGACTAGGTTATATCGCCAACTTTTTTGGCGACTCGATCACGCCGATAGACCCCAACACAGGCGAGACGGGCGTGGATATTCCGGTGGGCCTAAATCCGCGCGATCTCGCGCTCAGCCCGGACGGCACGCGCGTGTATGTCGCGGACAACGGGTCGAATGACGTCAGCGTCGTGGACACCGCGTCGCAGAAGACGATCGCTACCGTCAAAGTCGGCAACGCGCCATGGGGCATCCGCGTGACGCCCGAAGGCAAGACCGTCTGGGTTGCCAACAGCGGCGACAATACGGTGCAACCGATCGATACGACGACGCTTCTTGCGGGGGCGCCCATTGCCGTCGGTGCGCAACCCGGCGGTATCGCGATCTCCCCGAATGGCGATACGCTCTATGTCGCCGACCAGGCCGCCAATGCGGTCACGCCGGTAGACTTGCGGTCAGGTAGAGCTCTTTTGCCTATCGCGGTGGGCGCGCAACCTCGAACCGTGCTCGTCGCCGCAGATAACGCGACGATATTCTCGAGCGACAAGGGAGCCAACTCGGTGACTATCGCGAGCGTGACTCACCCAGGAGGCCCGGACGTTGGTCCGGTGACGATTCCTGTCGGCGTTTTGCCCAAAGCGCTGGCGCTGACGCCGGATGGAAAGCAGCTCTACGTCGCGGACTCCGGCGGTAATTCCGTCACTCCGATCGACCTCGCGACGCATTCCGCGCTTCCACCGATCGTCGTCGGTTTCGAGCCTGTCGCGATCGGTATCAGTAAAGACGGTTTGACTGCATTCGTGGTCAACCTCGGTGACAACGATTGCGTCGAGGTTGACCTGCCGACGCGTCGCGTCGGAACACCGGTGCCGCTTGCCGCGTGGCCGGTAGCGATCGCATTGCCTTCGTCGCCATGAATCCGCCCCGCGTGGCGCGGGTTCCGTACACCGTCGCGCTCGTGCTCATCGGTTTGGTCGTCGGTCTCATCCCGAAACTTCCGCGCGCGATCACGCCGGAACTCGTGCTCTATCTTTTCTTGCCGCCGCTGCTGTTCGCGGGCGCGTGGGAGCTGCAGGTGGAGCGGCTTCGCCGGCTCTGGGCTCCGATCACATTGCTCGCGACGATCGGCGTGGCGATCGGCATCGTGGCTTCGTATGCGCTGCTTCGATTCGGCGGCGGCGCAAACGCCGAGACGGCGCTTCTTTTCGGCGCGATCGTCGCGGCGACCGATCCCGTCGCCGTGCTCGCGCTTTTTCGAAACATGCACGCCGATCCAGATCTCGCGACGCTGGTCGAAGGCGAGAGCCTCTTCAACGACGGCACCGGCGTCGTGATCTTCCGCTCGATACTGGCGGGGATCGTCGCCGGGCACGGGCTCCACGCAAGCTCCATCCTCTCATCGTTTGCGATTCTCGCGTTCGGCGGCGTCGTGCTCGGTTTGGCCGTCGGGTTCCTCGCGTCGCGCATCACGTCGGCGCTTTCGCGAAGTTTGGGCTGGTACGTCTTCGCATCGGTCGTGTTGGCGTACGGTCTCTACGTGTTGGCTGAGAATCTACACGTCTCGGGCATCATGGCGGTTCTGACCGCGGGAATCGTCGTGTCCGCGACTGCGCGCGCATCGCCCGCTCTAAAAGAGGCCGTGGAAGAAACTGATCGCTTTTGGGAAGTCCTCGCGCTTTTGGCCAACGCGGCGCTATTCTTGCTCGTGGGTTTATCCGTAAATCTGGCGGCGATCGTAGCCGCGTGGCCGGCGACAGGTTGGGCCATTCTTGCGATCATCGTGGGACGCGCCGCGACCGTCTACGGTATCGCGCCGCTCAGCGCGCTGCTCGGGGTTCGATTGAGTTTTCAACGCCAGAACGCGCTTGCAGTCGGCGGCCTCCGCGGGGCGCTCTCGATGGCGCTTGCGCTGAGTTTGCCGAGCGGTTTGGCCGATCGAGAACTGCTCGTCACGATGGTCTTCTCGGCGGTCGTGTTTACGCTTGTCGTTCAGGGGCTGGCCGTGCAATTCGTGGTGAAGCCTGCGGCCTGAGCGAGACGCCTGAACGAAACGACGCGAACGAAGGGGCCGACTTTATGTCGGCCCTAGCGAACAGAACGTGGGCCGACGTAAAGTCGGCCCCTTCGGAAAGTTCATATATGAAAAAGCAGGGGGCGGCCGCGCGAGACTCGCGAAGACCGCGGGTACGGAGATCATCCGCCATGCGCCCACTCCACTTCGTCGCCCTCGGTCTCGTCCTAGCGCTTTCCTATGCGCGCGGCACCGCTGCGTTTGCAACCCCACCCACCATTCTGATCGATGGTCACGAAACGGCCAGCGACGTTCCCGCGATCGGCGATGGCGTGCACATGCTCGTGCCGCTCCACGTCTTCGAACAACTCGGCGCAACCACGTCGTTCGATGCAGACGCCGGCTCGGCCGACATCAAGTGGCGCGGCGTCGACGCGAAGATCAATGCGGGCTCGCTCGTCGCAACAGTTGATGGCGCGCGTATGGTCATGGATGTTGCCCCGCGCGTCTTCGCGGGCCGCATGGAAGTGCCACTTCGTCTGCTGAACCAGGCGTTTAACGTCAACGCAGATTACGACGCAGGCACGAATACCGTCGCGATCGTGACCGGCCAGTCGCATGGCAATTTTGTCGCCACGTTATCAGGCCCAACCAACGGTTCGTATTCGCACGCGTACTCATCGGAGTCGGTGCCGACCTTGCCGGGATCGTACTCGTCGTCGCCGACCGCGCAGACGCCATACGCCTCAGCGCCAACTGTCAGCGACGTGCAGCCAGCTCCGGACAGCGTCGTCGGTTCCACCTATCCGCAGATCTACGCGCGTCTCGGCGGCGGCGACTCTTCGGTGGACCCGTCAACAGTGCGGCTCGAAGTGGACGGCGGCGACGTCACCAATCTCGCGACGATCTCTTCCGCCTACGTCGCCTATACGCCGAGCGCCGGATTGGCGAACGGCTCGCACACCGTGATCGTGAGCGGTGAGGCGCTCGACGGCACGCAGCTCTACCAGACGTGGACGTTCACCGTCGATTCCGGCAGCGGTTATGACTACGCTTCGTCGGTCATCGGCTACCAGCCGATGTCGTACGGCTATCGCCGTTACGGGTTCTGCCCGCCAGGCTTCTCGCTGTATTCGCCGGGGCCGCTCTGGCTGTACGGCGGCAACGTCGTCGAAGTGATTTTCTTCAGCCGCTACTTCCCATATGGGAACGGCTATTTCACGATCGGCGGATTCCCGGGTTCGTATCCGCTGCAGCCGTGGTTCGGCTATCCGGGTTACTACTTCGGCATGGTGCCTGTTCCGTTCGGAATCCATCCTCGCGTGTCGGTCTTAGCTGCGCGGTTCAAGACGGATGACGGGCGCACGGTGGTGGTGCATTCGACCGCGCCGCTGCACGTCGACGGCATGCGGCGCACGGCGCCGAGCGATCTGCGCTATGCCGTCATGCCGTCGGTCGTGAATCGACCTTCATCACCGCGCGTTGCCGTTGCATTCCATACGCTGCCGATCGAACGCCGCGCGCCGATCGGCATGCGCATGCCGCCGGGAATGGGAGCGCCTATTGGCCGCGGTTTCGAGCCGATCCAATCGCGTCCGATCCCGATGAACCCGTATCCCATACGAGTGATGTATCCGGCTGGTCCGGTTTTCGGGAGACCGATCTCGATGCCGACCATGCCGATGCCGCGACCGCGCCCCGTCATGCCGCCGCCGCGTCCGATACCGCATCCAAAACCGTAGCGTAGCTAATTCGTTCCTATCTGTAGCAGGGCAAGTAACGCTTGCCCTTGTGCGCGTAGTAGGGCAAGCATCGCTTGCCCATTCCGAACCGCCATGCGTGGCCTAGCCAGAAGGCGTTATCGGCTGATTCTTCGCAACACGGAATTGCGATGGTAGTCGAGGTAGTGTTTCTGACCACTTGAGAACGTTCCGACATTGAACGGCTCATCGATTACGATGCCCATGCGGGTTAGCGACGGCTTGTGCGCGACCGGCGATATGATAAGTTCGCCCGAATCCTCGAAACTTATGAAGCCTTCGTCGAACAGGTGATCAACGGTGGGTGTGAGCATCAACCCATTATCGCCGTCGAGACGTTCTTCGTTTGTGGAATCACGCCAAGGTTTGCAGTGACTTGCGCGCAGGTGTGCGGGATGTGAGACCTTGGTCACTCGGCATCCCCGTTCATGTGCTGAGACCCGCTCCCGAAAAATCCCTTGACCGCGGCGAGCCACGATCAGCGCTTTGCGATTCGTTTCCGAGATCTCTACATTTTCATCGATAGCTCTCTCGATTTGATGCTCCCAGATCTCGAGGTCACCTGTGCGGGCGAACCAATTCTGTCGTCCGAGTGGCGCCGCTGCTTGCGCTTGGATGGTCAACGCTTCCTGGCCGATTATGCCGATTAGGGTCTCGGCGAATAATTCCGGAAGTTCCGTCAAATAGACCGATTGCGCGCCGCGTCCGTTCGCCGAAAGCGGCGAATACTTCGGTGGCAGCAGCATTGCAAGCAGATCCATGTGTTCGCGGGGTCGGATTTGTCTGGTTAGTCGTGAAAAGTCAACGCAGACGCGCCAGCCAACGGCAGCCCAGTTTTGACCAACCGCGCCAAATTCATCGGGCTTTGGATTTTCGTAACAGAATGACGTAACTTTTCCGATGGCAACGATGAGCGTGTCTACAAACGAAAACACGAGGTCGCCCGGAGCGATTTCGCGCATCGATTCGTAGTAAGGATTTCGATTGTTGTTGGCGTTCCGCTTCGGCGACCATAGGTAACCGCCGCCGATTTCATGGCTGTGGGTTTGGTTTTGATTCACCCACCAGTAGCGCACGGTTCACGTCACCGCCTGGTCGCGCCGGCTAAGCCAACATGCCGCTGCATATGGCGGAAATTGCGCACTCGAGCAACGTCGGCCTCTCTTGAGAACTCGCCCCGCGCGGTACGAGGGCCGATTTTGAGATCGGCGAACGCTACGGCATGAAACGGAACACAACGCTTCGAGCAACTTTGCTTGCGACCGTCGCAATCGCAGCGTGCGGACTATTCCGCTCGCAACCCGCACAGGCGGCGAAGTACCTGGTGTTCACGATCTACAATGACACGAACGTTCGGATCGTTCATCTATACGACCGCAAGTTCGGCGAGAAGTTCTGGGGCATCAACGATCTGACCGGCCCCGTGCAGCCGGGTCACTCATTCTATATTCGCATCGAGCAAAACGCTTATGAGCATTGCCCGTCAGTGTATCGCGATGTGAAAGTGATTTTCGCAAACGGCGCGGTCAAAGTCTTGTCGCGCATTCCGCTTTGCGAGTACAACGAGGCTCACATCAATCGGGCGTCGAGCGGACCGTAAAGGTCCGCCCTACATCAAGCGTACGCGGATTGGCTGACTCTGTCCAGTAGCCACGGGGCTCCACCCGGCGTGAGCGGCGTGCCGCAGAACGGGCAGACCGTCGCCGTCGCTGGCGCCGGAGCGCCGCACGACGGGCAATGAGCTGCGCCTCCCAAAGCGGTCGTCTTCGGCGTCACCGTGCCGGCCGGACGCACGAACGTCGCGTATTCGGTAAATGTTTGGCTTGTGATGCTGCCCTCGGCGACAACGCCCGAACTTATATCCTTCGTGCAGCGAACGCCGGTGCCGGTGATCCGCACCGTGAGAGATTCCGAAGCGCCATCGATCGAGACTTTGAACAGTTTTGCGCCGTCGACGTTCAGTCCGGTCACGACGCGCGTGTAGCCCTGCGCTTGCCAGTCGGCGACGCGCGCTGCGAGCCGATCGTGATACGCTTGCGTAACGACATCCGTCGCGCTGTCAGCCGACATCGCGCCCTCGGCTTGGATGGCTTTCGTATACGCGGTCGCGGCGCTCGAAAGAAATGCGACTTCGTTGAAATCCGGATCAATCTTTTGCAGCGAGTCGATCTGCGCGTGCATCTGATCCGCCATCGTCATCGGGGCGGACGGCACCGTATCGGCTGCCAGCGGCGTGAAGGCCATGCTTCCTGCCGAGACCGTGTCATCGGTGAACATCGCCGTGATGCTGTCCGACCGATCTGTCAGGCGATTGTTGAAGAAGAGAAAGTTGATCAACGAGTAGATGAAGCTCAAGATCCGCTCCTACGCGCGGCTTGCGGGCTACGCCCCCTGGAGGTGCTCCTCGCGCAGGCCGAACTCGCGGCCGTCGCGCCACGCTTCTAGAATATCGGCAGCTTCTGCGGGGGTCCGCGCATAGGCGTCGGGCTGGCGCGCGGAAAACGCGTTCTCGCTCACAGGCCGCCACAGGGCCGCTATCGACCGGACGCCCGCGCCATCCGCGGCTTCCACGTCCAGCGGCGAATCGCCGACGTACGCGGCCTCGCCGGCTTCGGCATCGAGCGCGGCCAGCGCGTAGAGCAATGGATCGGACTCGGGTTTGTGACGCGCGGTATCTTCTTTAGCGACGACGACTTCGAACACGCCATCCAAGTTGCACAGCGTCAGTCCGCGGCGCGCGGATTCGCGCAGCTTCGACGTCACGACGCCGAGCCGTAAGCCGCCGTTGCGCAACCGCCGCACGAGTTCGGCGACACCGGCCATCTGACGCACGGCCTCGTCGTGGCGCGCGAGATTGTAGTCGAGATATGTGCTCATCGCATCGCGCAATTCGTTTCCGCGGAAATGTTGGGCGAGCGTATCTTGCAGCGGCATACCGAGCGCGGCGCGGATCTGTTCGCTGTTCACCAGGCGGCCGTGCGCGCGGTACGTGTGCTCGTACGAGGTGACGATGAGGTCGGTGGAATCGATCAGCGTACCGTCGAGATCGAAGAGCGCGTAGCGCAGCGCCGCTCTTGATTCGCGGATCATCCGGCCACCGCTGTGCGCGCGAGCGCCGAGCGCACAAGGCGTTCGACCAGCGCGCTGTAGCTGATGCCGGTCGCGGCGGCCGCTTCCGGGAACAGACTAAACGCGGTCAGGCCGGGCAACGTGTTGCATTCGAGCGCGAAGATTGCGCCGTGTTCATCGAGCAAGAAATCGGTGCGCGAATAGTCGCGGGCTCCGAGCGAGCGATGCAACGTAAGCGCGTAATCTTGCATCGACTGTGCAGTGCTCGTGTCGATCTGCGCGGGGACTTTGTGCGTGCTGCCGCCGGGCGTGTATTTCGCGGCATAGGAATACGAATCGTCGTTGGGGATGATCTCGACGATCGGCAGCGCCTGCTCTTCCAAGATCGATGCGGTGAATTCACGGCCGGCGATATACTGTTCAACGAGAATCCGGCCGCCGAACTTCGCGGCGTCGGCGATCGCCTCAGGCCAGTCGGCGTGTTCGCTGACGATGCTAACGCCGACCGACGAACCCTGCGCCGACGGTTTCACCACGCACGGACATCCGATCTCCGACGGCGGCGACGTTGGAAGCGGTGCTTTTGCGTCGAGCACGATGGCCGAAGGAGTCGGGATACCGTTGGCAAGCATGAGCGCTTTGGTCATCTCTTTGTCCATCGCGACCGCGCTCGCGCGCACGCCCGAACCTTGATAAGGCAGGCGTAGCCAATCGAGGATCGCCTGGACGGAGCCGTCTTCGCCCGAGCCGCCATGCAGCGCGATGAAGACCGCGTCGGGCCGGCGCTCGCGCAACCGTTCGACAAACGCATCATCGTATTCCAGAGAATAGGTGATGTACCCGAGGCCCTCGAGCGTAGCGGAAACGCCCATGCCGGTTTGAAGACTGATCTCACGCTCGGCAGAGATTCCGCCCATAAGCACCGCGATAGTCGGCTTGCTCAACGGATACGCGTATTTGCGAACACGTGTGCTGAAGCCTACAAGCCTCATCAAACGTCGTTGGACCCATTCGACCTAATCGATAGATATCTCCATGCGAGTCTTTGTCATCGTCTGCGTTGCGCCATCCCATTCGTATTCCAGGTCATGCACGCGCGCGCAATCTGACAGTGCTCTTGGATCAAATATGCCGAAACATTGGCCGCCCGCACGCCGGACGCTGTCGTAAGCGATGCCGGGGCTAGCGCGACGCTTGACCAATGCGCCGTACGCCTGGCTCTCGCGGTAGTCGGTCGGATGATAGCAGCCCGGCAACGTCGTCTGCATGCCGCGGATGTCTTCGAGCATCGCGTCGATGACTGCTGTGAACGCGGTTACGGGCAATCGCGCGTCGGGCGAATGGGATTCAGCAAGGGCGAGGGCGCGATGGTAGCGCGTCTCGGCGATAGCTGTTTTGAGATCCGCGCTTGCGTAGTAAACACCGAAGTCACCGCGGCTGAATCGACTTGGCCCGGGGAAGGCAAATGGCGCCAGCAGCACGTCGATGCCTGGGGTTGCGATCATCGCCTTCACACTCGGGCCGAGGTTTTCGACGAGATGCGCGTAGGGGCTGAAGCGTGCGAGCGTCGCCTCGACGGCGCGTCGCTCTTCGCCGACGATTCCCAATAGAATTCTGTTTTGCGGCGGCGAGATGATTCTCCACGACGGCGCTATCTTTAGCCTGCGCCGAATTCGGCGCAGCGTCACCAACCTTGGGTTTTTCGAAATAACGCCTCGTAGATCTTCACGATGTCTGCAAAGCGGCCGGAGCATAACAGCTCAACCGGCTTGCGTCCGTTGAACGGAGCGCCGTCGTTGGGCCGCTTCGGCCAGCCGTCGGAGGCCGCGCCTTCACCGAAGAGCGAGTGCAGCATCTCGTATATCCACAAGATGTGGCCGATGCGCTCGATCTTCTCGGAGCCGATACGCGTCGCGCCTCTGCGCCAGGCATAGATCGTGGACGCCGAATCCAAGCCCAATAGTCGAGCTGTTTCGGCGTTCGTCAGTCCCCATGTCTGGACAACGCGGAAGAGCGCCGGCAAGACGAGCGCCGGTTCTATGTCCAGGTTTTCCAGTTCGGGGGACGGTGCGTAGATAGCCATGTGTCACGCTTAGGATACTACGATATCGTAATTATCTCAAGGCTTTGTTGGACTTTGTATCGCGCCTCACCAAGATTGGTGTCCCGGAAAGCGGTGCGCGTGAGCGAACGTAGCGTGGGCCGACTAACGTCGGCCCCTTCGATTCGAGGGCACCGCCCTACAAAAGATGGACTTCGAGTTCGAGCGACACGCCCTGGGATTCGAGCACATGGGCGCGGACTCGCTCGATCAGCGCGAGCACGTCGGCGCACGTCGCGCCGCCCGCGTTGACGATGAAGTTCGCGTGCTTCTCGCTCACGACCGCACCGCCCTCACGCCAGCCCTTGCAGCCCGCGGCTTCGATCAGTCGCGCGGCATAGTCGCCGGGCGGATTGCGGAAGATGCTGCCGGAGTTGGGCAATTCGATCGGTTGCGTTGCGCGGCGGCGATCGATGCGCCGGCGCAGTTCTTCCTTTAGTTCTTTGGGGTCGCCGCGCGTCAGCTCGAGTTCGGCGGCACAGACCACGGCGCGCGTATCTAAAGTAGAGCGGCGATAGGCGAACTCCGGCCGCGTGAACGTCTGCGCCTTCTCGCCCGCTATCACAACCTCAACACGATCGATGAGATCGCCGATCTCCACGTCGGTGCCGGCATTCATCCGCACGGCGCCGCCGACGGTACCCGGTATGCCGACCAGCGCTTCGGCGCCAGCGAGCCCCGCATTTGCGGCATCGCGGCAAAGCGAGACGATCGGCACCGCGCCGCCCGCGCGGATGCGCGTCTCTTCAATAGTTATCCGCACAAAATCGCCGGCCAAGCGCACGACCACGCCAGGGAAGCCCTCGTCCGGCACGAGCAAATTCGAACCGAGACCGATGACCGTCCACGGGATGCGTTCGCTCGCGCAAAAACTCAAGACGGCGACGAGCCGCCCAACTTGTTTGACCTCGGCGTAGACACTTGCAGGGCCGCCGACGCGCATCGACGTGCGCGCGGCGAGCGGATAGTCAAACGCGATGTCGCCGTCGAGCAGCGCGGCCAACGCGCCGCGTTGATCTGCGTTCGGAGCTTTGCCCTGCAGCGATGCTCGCGTGGTCACCGCGACGGCGCGACGCCGGCATCGGAAGCGGAGAGGCCGGCTGCAAGTTCGTGCGCGACCCCGCCGATGTCGCCCGCGCCGAGTGTCAAAACGAGATCGCCATTGCGCACCGAGCGCTGCAGATACGCGAGCACGTCGGCGCATTTCGGCAGATGCATGACCGGCTTGTCGCGATCGATCTCGCGCACGCACTCCACGATCATTTCCGCGCGCACGCCGGGCAACGGAACTTCGCCGGCTGCGTAGATGTCGCTGACGATCACGAGATCGGCGCCGGTCAGAGCGCGCGCAAAATCGCGGATGAGATACGCGGTCCGGCTGTAGCGGTGCGGCTGGAATGCCACGACGATGCGGCCCGGCCAGTAAGCGCGCGCCGCGGCGATCGTCTCTTGCACCGCAGTCGGGTGGTGAGCGTAGTCGTCCACGACCCGCACGTCTGGGCTCTCGTAAAGAACCTGGAAGCGCCGCGCCACACCGCGGAAGCGGCCGAGCGCCAGCGCGATCTTGTCGAACGGCACGTCGAATTCCAGGCCCACCGCAACGGCGCATAGCGCGTTGAAGACGTTGATCCTGCCGGGCACGCGCATGACCGCTTCGCCCAACTCGAAATCGCCAGTCTGAACAGAAAAGCGCGAACCGAAATCTGCCAACTGCGCGTCGGTCGCGCGTACGTCGGCGCTCACGTCGAAACCGACCGTGATGATCTTCGGATCGCCGTAGAGCTGCGGTTCCGCATGTAGACGGCGCAGAACTTCGGCCACAACGGTACAGTCGGCTGATGCGATGATGCGACCATCGGGCGGCACGCGCCGCGCGAACGCGAGAAACGTCTCGATGAGATGTTCGATGTCGCGATAGTAACCGAGATGATCGTTCTCGATGTTCGTGATGACGGCGCACCACGGCGTCAAGCGCAAGAACGACGCGTCGCTCTCATCGGCTTCGGCCACGACGACATCGCCGGAACCGAGGCGCGCATTTGCGCCAAGATCGTTGACTTCGCCGCCGATCAAAACGGTCGGTGCGAATCCGCCGGCGTCGAGCACCGCCGAGATCATCGAGGTGGTCGTCGTCTTGCCGTGCGTGCCGGAGACGGCCACGCCGCGCTTGTCGGCCATGATCTCCGCGAGCATCTCCGCGCGCTGCATCACCGGAATGCCGACGCGTTGCGCTGCGATGACCTCCGGATTGTCCGGCGGGATCGCAGAAGAGATCACGACCGCATCGGCGCCGGCGACGTTGTCGGAGCCGTGACCGAGCGTCACGTGCGCGCCGAGCGCTTTCAGTTTATCGAGCGTGGAGTTGGTCTTGAGGTCGGAGCCGGAGACGGAGATGCCCATCGCCAGCAACACACGGGCGACGGCGCTCATGCCGACGCCGCCGATGCCTACGAAATGTACGTGCCGGTAATCTTTCATCCGCTCACTTTTGTTTGTTTCACCGGCTGCCTATGCCTCCCGTGAGTATGCGTTCGACCATGTGATGCAAGGCACGCGGCTGCGACAAACCTCGCGCGGCCGCCGCCATGATCTCGCGTTTGTCGTCGTCGAGCAGTTCGACGAGCGCCCAATAGAGCGCGTCGGAATCGAGCCGTTCGTCGGCGACGACCAGCGCAGCACCGCGCGAGACGAAGGCCGCCGCGTTCTTGGTCTGGTGGTCTTCGGCCGCGTGCGGGTACGGCACGAGGATCGAGGCGATGCCCGAGACTGCGATCTCCGCAAGCGTTGAAGCGCCCGCGCGCGAGACCACCGCATCGGCAGCGGCAAAGCCGAGCGCCATGTCGTCCAAGTACGGCAACAGGATGTAGCGGTTGTCGTTCGGCTCGGATCTGCGCTCCGCCGCCATCCATTCGAAGTCGCGCTTGCCTGCCACGTGCAGCACTTGCCAGTCCGGTGGGAGCCGGCGCCGAGCCGCCATTGCGCTTGTGGCCACGTTGATGCGGCGCGATCCCTGACTGCCGCCGAAGACCAGGAGCGTGTGGCGATCGGGGTCCAGGCCGAGTCGGCGGCGAGCGTCTTGCTTCGCGGGCGGCGCATAGAACTCGGGCCGGATCGGCGTGCCGATGCGCACGAACTTTCCGGGAAAGTACGGACCGGTTTCCACGTACGTACCCCAGACTTCGTCCGCGATGTTGGCCAGCGTGCGGTTCGCCAAGCCGGGCATGGCGTTGGGTTCGACGATTGCAATTTTGACTTTGGGCAGCCTTCGGGCGGTGCGCAACAGCGCCGTGGCCGTGACGACCGGAACGCTCGCGTATCCGCCGGTCGCAACCACGACATCCGGTTTGAAACGCGCCACGATCGGCAGCGCCTGCATGACGCCGACCGAATTTGCGGCCAGACCGCCCGCCGCTGCGATCAGCGAAGAGCGCGAGATCGGTCCGCTCGCGACGCGCGCGGTGGCGATCCGCGTTTCGGCTAGCACGCCGGCGTCAAGTTCGGCGTGGCTTGAGACGAGCAGGATCGACGGCGCGCCTTCGCGCGGTCCGAGGTTGAGGTGCAGCTCGATCTGCGGTATGGTCTCGCCGGGTTTGCACCGGCCGGGGTCAGCGGGCGCGCCGGAGAGCGCTCTGGCGAGTGACAACGCGGGGTACAGATGACCGCCGGTGCCGCCTCCCGCGAGCAAAATACGCATCGTCGTCCTCTCGCGCTCGAGTGTCGGCGGCCAATGCCGCCCGCGACCGACCGCGCGAAACGCCGGCGATGATGCCGACGCCGAACAGACTGATGAAGAGCGATGTGCCGCCGTAAGAGATGAACGGCAGCGGCACGCCGGTGACGGGCCAGGTCGAGGTGACGACGCCGATGTTGACGAGCGCTTGCAGCACGATCGACGCGGTGATACCGATGGCGAGATAGTAACCGAAACGATCGTCCGACTTCATCGCGATCCGCACACCGCGATACGCAAGCGCGAGGAAGAGCGCGAGCACGATCGCCGCACCGATGAAGCCCAGCTCTTCGCCGATGATCGCGTAGATGAAGTCGGTATATTGTTCGGGCAAGTAGCCGAACTTCTGACGGCTCTCGCCCAGCCCGAGCCCGTGCCAGCCGCCCGATCCCAGCGCGAGCAGCGACTGGATGATGTGATAGCCCGTGCCTTGCGGGTCGTTCCACGGATGCAAGAACGCGGTGAAGCGGTCGCGTCTGTATGGACTTGAGTAGACGAAGAGCAGCAGCGTGGGAATGCCGACGGCCATCATGGTCAAGAGATGTGTGATCTTCGCGCCGGCGACGTAGAGCATCACGGTGGCGGTGATGACGAAGAGCGATGCGGTTCCGAAGTCCGGCTCGCGGATCACGAGACCGAAGCAGATCCCAACGCAGATCAGCGCCGGAAAACCCGCGCGGTTGAACGAGAGCGCGCCATCCTCGCGATCGGCGAATATCTTCGCGAGCATGATCACGACGGCAAGCTTTGCGAACTCGGACGGCTCGAACGAGAACGACTTGAACGCGAACCAACGTTGCGCGCCGCCCTCCATGGCGCCGATGCCGGGAACGAGCACGAGCGCGAGTAACGCGACGGCGATACCGAACAACCATGGCGCGGCTTTGCGCAGACTGCCGTAATCCATTTTCATCCCGACCCACGCGGCCGCGCCGCCGAGCGCGAGCCAGAGAAGGTCGCGCTTGAGGAAGTAGGCCGGGTCGTGGAAGTCCGTCATGCCTTCGACCGACGATGCCGAGAAGACCATGACTGCGCCGGTCGCGACGAGCGCGCCGACGACTGCGAGCAGGAGAGGATCTGCCGGCCGACGCTGCATCATCCGGCGTGCACTCCGTTGCCTTCGACTCTTGCTTTTACGGCGGCTGCGAATTTTTCGCCGCGCTGTTCGGCGCTGTCGAACATGTCGAAGGAAGCGCAACCGGGTGAGAGCAGCACGACGTCGCCGGATTTTGCGAGTCCGAATGCCGCTTCCACTGCCTCATCCATGGATTTTGCGTAGGCCACGAGCGGGCCGCGCAGCGCGCGCCCGATCAACTGCGCCGATTCGCCGATGAGCACGGCGGCTTTGACGCGTTTGGATATCGCGCTGCACATCGTGCCGAATTCGGTGTTCTTCGGTTTGCCGCCGGCAATGAGGACGATCGGCTCCGTGAACGCTTCGAGCGCTTTCACGACCGCGTCGGGATTTGTGGCCTTGCTGTCGTCGATCCAGGAGATGCCGTCTGCGTTTGCGATCGGTTGCAGCCGGTGCGGTAAAGGAAGAAACGAGCGCAGGCCATCGCGGACCGCCTTGACGCTCGCTCCCGCGGCGAGCGCCGCAAGCGATGCCGCAAGCGCATTCTCCACGTTGTGCGCGCCGCGCAAATGCAGTTCGTTTGCCGCTACGAGTTCGCCATCGGGCCGCACGCCATCGCCGCGCCAGTGCAACACGCCATCGCGGTAGAACGCGTCGGCACCCTTCTGACCGGAGAGCGAGAACCAGAGCCTCTTGCACGGAATCGTCCGCACTCCGGCGCGCAGCCGCGCACCGGTCTCGTCGTCCATGTTGCCGACGAAGACGTCGCCGTCGCCCTGATTTGCGAAAATGCGATACTTGGCTTCGCCGTATTCTTCCATGGACGGATAGCGATCGAGATGATCGGGCGATAAATTGAGCAGCACGCTGATGCGCGGTCGGAATTCGCGGATGGATTCGAGTTGGAAGCTCGAGACTTCCGCGACAACCCAATCGTCGTGACCCGCCGCGACGGTTTTCTTGATCAGCGGATCGCCGATGTTGCCGCCCACGTGCACTTTGCGTCCGTCGGCGCGGAGCAGATGGCCGATGAGCGCGGTCGTGGTTGACTTGCCCTTGCTGCCGGTGACCGCGATGATCGGTGCATCGCAGAGGCGGTACGCGACTTCGATTTCCGAGTAGACCGGCACGCCGGCTCGTGAAATCGCGAGAACGGCAGGGTGGTTGAGCGGCACGCCGGGCGAAAGCACGGCCCCAGTGGCGGCGCCGATTGCCTTGGCGAGCTCGCCCGAGGCGAGCAAAGGCACGCCCAGCTTGGCCAGGATGTCGCGCTCTTTATTCAGCTTCTCCGGCGGTTTGTCGTCGAATGCCACCACGGAAGCGCCGCGGGCACGCAGGACCTCGGCCGTGGCCAAACCGCTGCGGCCGACTCCGATGACGATGACGGAATCCGTTGCGTCGAACATGCTCGAACGTGTGTTCGTCACGGGCCGCCCGCGACCCTCATATTCGAAAAGTAGAGAATGGCGCAAAATATCACGGTGGCAAGCCATGACACCAGCGCAAAGGTCCGCGTGATCTGCTGCTCACTCCACCCCGAAAGCTCGAAGTGATGATGCAGCGGGCTCATTTTGAAAACGCGCTTGCCCGTGAGTTTGAACGAGACTACTTGGATAATGACGGAGAGCGCTTCGGCGACGAAGACGATGCCTAGCAAAGGCAGCAAGAGCAATAGGTGAGTTTGGAGAGCGAGAAATGCGAGGAGTGCTCCGATCATCAGTGACCCGGTGTCACCCATAAATATCTTGGCCGGGTGCCTATTAAAGAAGAAGAAAACAAGGATCGCCCCGGCGACCGCAATTCCGATCCCGTTGAAGTCTATGATCGATAGCGCGATCAGTGGAGGCAACGCGACCGAACTTGCAAGTCCGTCAACTCCGTCGGTGAGATTCACGGCGTTAGCACATCCGACGAACGCAGCGATAGTCAGAATGAAGTACCACGCGGTCGGCAGATGAACTGAGTGCCCAAACCACCACTGATTGGCGCCTTGCAACAAGGCGCCAACACAATCGGTAACGCCGCTTTCGCGGAACTTGACTGCCAGGAACACGGCGATGATCGTCAGGAGCAGAATTTTAGTGCGCGCTCGCAGACCCAGCGGTGTCCGGCGTCTTACTTTCAGGTAGTCGTCAACAAACCCGATAAACGCCGTTGCGACTACGACCTCGAGCGTCGAAGTGCCGAAATAGCCGCGGTTAACGGAGGCTATGTAGGCGGATGCCGCAATTGCGGCGACGACGAAGGCCACGCCGCCCATCGTGGGCGTACCCTGTTTTGCAAGATGCGCCGCAGGACCAAGTCCATATACTTGTTGGCCTAGCGCTGCCGCTCGCTGCGCGTTTATCAACGCCGGTATCACTGCAAGAGCGACGAGCGATCCGACCATGGCCAGCCAAACGAATGAAGGCCAGAACGTCGGGGAGTTCTGCGAGTAGTAGATGCCCCACAATTCGTAGTGGGATGCGAACTGATCCGCGTTGCACATCAGGAGCGCACCCTAAACGGGCTTTGCGGCGGCGAGCCGGATTGCGGTCGATACTTGAGCACGACGATCGGCGTCTGCTGATCGCTGTTGCCGTGCGGATTTTCACGCAAGCACGCCATGACCGCGTCGAGATTCACGCCCGCACTTGCCCCGAGGACATTCACTTTCGCCAGGTCGTTGACGTCGACGATGACGACTAGCGCACCACATGCGTTCGCGATCGCGACAGCCGCTTCGCCAGGCCGCTCCGGACCAAAGACGATGTGCCGCTCATACGGCGGCATCGTGCCGGTGTAGCCATCGATCTCGGCGACGGCCGACCCGAGAATGCGATAGAAGTCTCCGTGACGGCCGACGAGTTTTCCGGCGGCCGAAGCGGCGGATGCATACAGCACTTTCCATGCGCCAACGTTGTCCATCACCAGCTGCATGGATTCGGGTTGATTGACGGTTGCGTACGGGCCGGCGCGTTCGGCGAGCAGTCGCGCGAGCAGCGTCGGCCGCACGAATTCCGCGGCGACAGATCGGCCTTGAGCGATCGCGACGGCTGTCTCTGAAACGCAGACGACGTCTTCTGCAGAAGCGATGCCATGAACGCATTGCGCGATAAGCGCAGGCAGGTCGTCGCCCTTGCGCACGAGCGGCGTGCGCACGGGGATGGCGACGATGCGCGGCGGAAGTCCCGGCGGCGCGACGACAAACGTGCGACGATTCATGACGCGCGCTTCTCGCCGGCCAGCAGCGCCTGCAGTATCTCCTCCATCCGTTGTACGCGCGAACCTTTGAGCAGCACTGCATCGCCCGAGCGAAGCGTGTTCGCGAGAACAGCGGCGATCTCCGAATTGGACTCGTACTGCCTAACTGACGCCTCAGGCATGCCCGCTTTGCGCGCGCCCTCGATCAGCGCGCGCGCGTATGGCCCGCCGCAGTACAGTGCGTCCAAGGAAGCGCGTGCTGCCGCGGCGCCGGTCGCGCGATGCATCGCTTCGACTTCCGGACCGAGTTCTGCCATGCTGCCGAGAACGGCAAAGCGACGCTGCGCCGGAATGTCTGCGAACGCGAGCAACGCATGCGCAACAGATGTCGGGTTCGCGTTGTAGGCATCGTACACACATGTCGCGCCGGACGGCAGCGCGTGCAATTCGAAGCGTCCTTCGGGAAGATGCAGCGCGCCAAAGCCGGCTGCCGCAGCTTCGAACGAGACGCCGCACATGATCGCCGCGCCCGCGGCGAGCAGCGCGTCGCGAAGATGATGCTCGCCCGCGAGATGCCACTCGACCCACGCGTGCAGTGCGCCGTACGTAACTTCGACATGACCATCTTTCGGCTGACTGGCTTCCAGCGTGCGACCGGCCACCGCGTGATCGCCCGCCAGACGGATCCAGAGCGCATCCTTATCGATGCCTTCTTCGGCGGCGAGCATGCGCGACCACTCGTCGCCCGCATTGCAGACGGCGCGAGCGTCGCCCGCGAATAGCGCGAATTTCGTGCGCGCGAGATCTTCTCGGTCTTCGAAATATTCGAGATGCGCTTCGCCGACATTTGTCAACACGCCGACATCCGGAGCTGCGATCTCCACCAATTGCGCGATTTCGCCGGGATGGCGCGCGCCCATCTCCACGATCGCCACATCGACGTCGTCGCCAAGTAGATAGCAGATCTTCGCCACGCCGAGCTCGTTGTTCTCGTTCTGCGGCGTGGCGAGCGTGTGGAAACGCAGACCGACCAGTTGTGTCGCCATGGCTTTCGTCGTGGTCTTGCCATTGCTGCCGGTGATGCCGACGACTTGCGCGTCGGACGCGCGCCGCGCGGCCGCGGCGCCGGCGATGTATGCAGCTTTTGCGTCCGTAACCAACATGTATGGAACTGGGCTCGGATCAGGCACGGCGGCGGTATCATCGAGGACGAGTGCACGGCAGCCGCGCGCAAGCGCCGCCTTTGCAAACGCATTGCCGTCGAACGATGGACCGCGCAGCGCGACGAAGACTTCGCCGAGCGCGATCGTGCGCGAGTCGGTGCTTGGACGAAACGGCGCACCGAGATCGGTCTCGGGCCCGCGCCACGTCGAACGCGCCGCCTTGGCGAAATCCGCGAGCGAAAGCGTGCTCACCGGCCGTGCCTATCGAGCGCTTCGCGCGCGACTGCGGCGTCGGAGAACGGCAGGACCTGATCGCCGATCAACTGATACGGCTCGTGGCCTTTGCCGGCGATGATCACCGCATCGCCGTCGCGGGCCGATTCGATCGCGCGGTCGATCGCCGCGGCACGATTGGCGATCACGTCGAACTCGCCGCCGCGGCCATCGCGCATACCGGCTACGATCGCCTCTCGGATCAAAGACGGATCCTCGCTGCGCGGATTGTCGTCGGTCACGATGACGCGATCTGCCAATTCGCGAGCGATAGCACCCATGAGCGGCCGCTTCGCCGCATCGCGGTCGCCGCCGCAGCCGAAAACGCAGATGAGCCTACCTGTTGTGAGCGCGCGTGCAGCCGTCAACACGTTGCGCAATGCGTCGGGTGTGTGAGCGTAGTCCACGTACACGCCGAGATCGCGCGCTGCTACGCGCGACATGCGCCCCGGCACATCCGTCACAGCCTCGATGCCGTCGGCGATGGCTTCGACGTCGACATCCAAAGCGCACGCGGCGGCGATCGCCGCAAGCGCATTGGCGACGTTGAACGGACCCGGCAGACTAACGGAAAACGGCGCCGGCCGCAAGGCGGGCACCGAAAACGTCGAGCCGTCGCGCTCGATAACGACGTCCGTCGCGGTCAGTACCGCATCGGTATTGTTCACGGCATAGGTCAGCGTCCGGCCGCTCGTCATCGCGAGCCGGCGGCCTTCGGGATCGTCGAGGTTGATGACGCGCACACCAGGACTTTTTCGGCCGCCGCGAGTCACGTCCTCGAAGAGCCGCGCTTTTGCCGCACGATACGCATCAAATGTCTTGTGAAAGTCAAGATGATCTTGCGTGATATTGGTCAGGACGGCGACATCGAAATCCACATCGTCCACGCGATGCTGCACGAGCGCGTGACTCGAAACTTCCATGATCGCGCCGCGCGCGCCGGCGTCGCGAAACGCGGCGAGCAATCGCTGCAGTTCGTGTGCGAAGGGCGTCGTATTTGGCAACGGCGATTCGAACGCACCGATGAGCCGAGCGCCGAGCGTGCCGATGAGGCCGAACGGTGTGCCCGCTGCAGCCATGATCGCTTCGAGAAATCGCGTCGTCGTGGTTTTGCCGTTCGTGCCGGTGACGCCGACGACGGTGAGGTCGTCCGATGGATGCCCATACAATTCGGCTGCAGCAACGGAGAGCGCGCGCAGCGTGTCCGGAACGAATGCGAGCGGGATATCCGAAGCGACGGCGATGGCGGGCCGACTTGCGTCGGCCCCTTCAGAAAATGCGATAGCGGGCCGACTAGCGTCGGCCCCTTCAGGCTGGTTGGCCCCTTCAGATATGTCAGCGTGATCAGACATCGCGAGAACGGCGCTGGCGCCGGCGGCGACGGCTTGCGCGGCGTGCGCATGTCCATCGTCGTGCGCGCCTTGCAAACAGACGAACAGCGCACCTGATTCGATGCGCCGGGAGTCGACGGAGATCGAGGAGATAGGTATCTCGGCATTGCCGCGGATCCGGACGCCGCTCACTCCGGACAGCAGTTGCCGCAACGGCACCGGCATCACCGGAGCCATTTACTGCTGCCTTCCGTCGTTCCCTAGCAGGCCGGGTGCGCCGACCGCCTGACCGCCCGCGCGCATGGGATCTGTGATGGTGCCGAGGTCGCCGCGCGGCACGACGCTCTCGCGCCAGAAAACGCGGCCGGCCAATTCGCGAAACGCCGGAAGCGCGACGACGCTTCCATAGTATGCGCCTTGCGGCCGGTCAAGTTTCACGAAGATGACATACTCCGGCTTGTCGGCCGGGATGATGCCGGCGAACGAGGCCGTGTACGCGCCCGGCACGTACGAGCCGTTGATCACCATCTGTGCAGTGCCGGTCTTGCCGGCGAGTTCAAATCCGGACATCTGCGCGGCTGTGGCGGTGCCGCGCCGAACCACGTCGCGCAAGATCGTCATCAGCGCGGCCGAAGTCTCCGGCTTGATCACGCGGCGGATCACCTGCGGCGCAAACGACTTCACAATTCTGCCATCGGGTCCCACGATCGCGTGCACGATAAGCGGCTTCATCAGCACGCCGCCGTTTGCGATCGCGGCATACGCCGCCGTCATCTGCAGCGCCGTCACAGAGACGCCTTGGCCGAAGCCTATCGTGGCAAGCCGGGATCCGTACCAGTCGTCCGGCGAACCGAGGATGCCGCCGCTCTCGCCCGGCAGATCGACTCCCGTCGGATCGTCCAAGCCGAATTTTTGGATGTACGAGTACATCGTCTGCGACCCGACGCGCATCGCGATTTGCGCCGCGCCGACATTGTGCGAGAACGTCACGATGTCGTCGATCGTCTCGTAGCGGTGACCCGATGCGGTCATGCCGTCATCGGCGTTGTGGATGATGCGGTTGCCGACTTCGATCTGATCGCGCGCCGGGAACGTGTCATCCACCGTCATCTTGCCGCTGTCGAGCGCGGCTGCTGCGGTGATCGCCTTGAAAGTTGAACCGGGTTCGAACGGATCGGTGATCGCGCGATCGCGCCATGTCGACGGCGGCGAGTTCGCAAACTTGTTCGGATCGAAATTCGGGTAGTTGGCGAGTGCGAGAATTTCGCCCGTCTGGGCGCGCATAATGATGACCGAACCGTCGGCTGCATGATAGCGCTCGGCGGTCGCACGCAAGATCTCTTCGGCTTCGTATTCGAGCATGCGGTCGATGGTGAGAACGACCGTGTCTCCGACGACCGCCGGTTGGACGACGCGCGCGCCAAACGGGATCGGCCGGCCGGAATTGTCGGTCGCCTCGACAACTTGGCCCGTCTTGCCTTCGAGCACGTCGTTGAACGCGACCTCGACGCCCGCCAGTCCTTGGCTGTCCACGCCGGTGAAGCCGACGAGCGTGCTGCCCACGCGGCCTTGCGGTTCGACGCGCAATCCAAGCGCTTCGTCCGAACGCCCTATCCCGGGCAGCCCTAACCGGTCCACGCGATCGGCGATCGGCTGCGTCACGTTGCGCGCGATGTAGACGTAAGACGCGTTCTCGTGCAGCACCGACTCGATGTCGGCTACGGAATAGCCGAGCAGCGGCGCAAGCATCCTCGCGGCGTGAATGGGGTTTCTGACCTGACCCGGCTGCGCGTAGATGGCGCTTGCCGGAAGACTCGTCGCAAATGCAACGCCGAAACGATCGACGACGTCGCCGCGGCGACCGCTGATGGGAAATGTTGAACGTTGCTCGTCGCCTGCATCGGCGGCGAGCGCGGCGCTCTCGCTGATCTGAACCTTATAAAGGCGCGCGCCGAGCAGCCCGGCTACGATGAGGATGAGCCAGAAGAGAACGCTCGCGCGCACGCGCAGTCGGCGGCGCTCTTTTTCCTTCACCTGACGTGCAAGAGGCGCGCCACGAAGGCGAGCGCCGTATTCTGCGGCTCCGGTTTCGGCGCACCCGGCATCATGAGTACGGAGACGGACCTGGGCACAGTCATGTGCAGTTTGGCCGCTGCCGCTTCGAGCCGGCCGAGGCTCTCGAGCTGACCGACCTGCGCGCGCAACTCGTTGTTGGTGAGCATGAGTTTGGCTTCTTGCGCGCGGTCGGTCGACAATCTGTACGTCTGCGCGGCGAGCTGCGCCGTCAATCCGACGTATGCGATGATCAGCGCGAGCGGCACTCCGACGAGCACGCCCATGCGCAGTGTCGACGGCACGGCGCGGTTAGCGCTGCGGCGCGCTCTCCGGCGCGGTGCAGGTGCTGCAGACTTTTCCGCCGGCTGCGCGTATGCCCGAGCCGTCATGCTCATGTCGATTGCGCCTCCTGCGCATCGCCGATCATGCTCACACCGCGCAACTTTGCGCTGCGCGATCGCGGATTCTCGGCGAGCTCCGCTGTGCCGGGGCTAAGGGGTTTACGCGTCAACAGCTCGCAGCGGCCGGCTTTGTGCCACGCGCGGAACGTCGACTTCACGATGCGATCTTCGCCCGAATGAAAACTGATGACGGCGATGCGGCCGCCCGCGCGTACGCGTTTTCCGGCCGCGTCGAGACTGCGCTCAAGATTTCCAAGCTCGTCGTTGACGGCGATGCGCAACGCCTGAAAGGTTCGCGTCGCCGGATGCATGCGGCGCCGCGCGTGGGCGGCGTCTCGCGGTTGCGCGGAGAGGATGGCGGCGACGAGATCGGAGGTCGTGCGTAGCGGTGAACGCTCGCGCCGGCGCACGACTTGGCGCGCGATGCGCCGCGCGTGGCGTTCGTCGCCGTATTGAAAGATGAGATCGGCGAGTTCCGGCTCGGGCGTCGTGTTGAGGATCTGCGCAGCGGTCGCGCCGTCCGATGCGCTGTCGAGACGCATATCGAGCGGCTCGGTGCCGGAAAAGGAAAATCCGCGGCCTTCATCAGCCAACTGCATCGAGGAGAGACCGAGATCGTACACTATACCGTCCGCTTGCCGTACTGCCCGCTCGTCGAGGACGTCGCCGAGCCGGCCGAAGTTCGCATGCACCGCATCCAGGCGCCCTGGATATAGCTTTTCGAGTTCTCTCGCTCGCTCGACCGCCGCCGGATCGGCATCGAGCGCAATCACGCGACACGTGCGCGATCGCTGTAGAAGCGCTTCTGTGTGCCCGCCGCCGCCGAACGTGGCGTCGACGAACACTGGTCGCCGGCTTTCTCCGGCCGGCAGCAGCATCGCCATGCTCTCTTCGAGCATGACGGATGCGTGATCAGTAGAGGCCAAGCTCCGTCATCAACTTGGCCATGCCGTCCGGCGGTTTGCTCGCCGCCTTCCAGCCCTCAGCCGGCCAAAGCTCGATCCGCGTCAAGGCGCCGACCAGAATCACATCGCGTTCCACCTTGCCGTACTCGCGCAACGCGGCGGGCACGATCAGGCGGCCTTGCGAGTCGAGCGACACTTCCTCGGTATGAGCGAAGAGATGCCGCACGAAACTCCGATACTGGTCGTCTTTGCGCGCAGCGGCCTCGAGCTTCGCGCAGAACTCAGACCAAGCAGACTCCGGATACATGGCAAGACATGGTTCTGGCGGCGCGATCGTCAACACGAAATGATCGCCGAGCCGGGCCCGGAAACGCGCCGGAATGGTCAAGCGACCCTTGTCGTCGAGGGTATGCTCGAACCGCCCCGTGAATTTCGGGAGTCCGCTCATGGATGCGCCACCAAGCCCCACATCGAGCCATTTTTTACCACTATACTCCATATATCGGCTAGATGGCAAGCGAAAAGAGGGACAGCACGCCTGTTCGATGCGCTTCTAATGAAGGCTGGTTTAGCTGAAGGGGGCCGACGCTAGTCGGCCCAGGGTGCGCGACCGAAAAAGGAGGGCCGACATAAAGTCGGCCCCTTCAGGGCGGGTTCGCCACGTTGGGCCGACGTGAAGTCGGCCCCTTCATCACGAGGCGGTGACGGTCACCGCCGCGCGAGTGGTCTTGGCGCTCACGTGGACGCTTGCGGTGGAGCCTTGGGTCGTGACGCTCATCGTCCACGCTCCGCCGGCTCCGGCCAGCGGCACCATCTGCAGCTCGATCCGCCGCGAGGCGCCCGGCGCCAACGTGACCGCGCTCTTGAACGGGTCGCAGACCTTCTCGTAGCAGAATGAGAGCAGCCAGTGCGCCGGCAGGCCAAGCGCCGCCAGATGCACCGTGCGCGACTCGGCCGACGGATTGCGGATCGTGACGTAGAGCTTGGCGGGCACGGTGGCTGTGGACGTCGTGCTCGAGCTGCCGCTCACCGCCATGCGCCACGGCACCGGATTCAGCGCGACGTACTGTTCTTCGGCCTGCTGTGCGACGATCGTGCCGGGTGCCGTGGTCGTCGCATCTTGCAACACGGCCCGCGCGGCGCTCACGTTCCCTGCGGCGAGATACGAGCGACCGGTCTTCAACCACACGCGGCCGAGTTCGTACGCCAGGCTTTTCTTCGTCGGATTCGCGGCGTACGCGGTGGCTGCGAGCGTCAGCGCTTTACTCTCCGCGGAAAGCGCGGCCGGATAATTCTTCGCACCCATGTTTGCCGAGGCAAGCGTGAGCCAGCTTTCCGGATCATCCGGCGCGATATTCGCCGCGGACTGCGCGTAGCCGATCGCTCGCGAGAACTGCTTCAATTCATAGGCCGGCAGATAGGCGTTTGCATAGCCGTCGGCGACATCCGGCGCCAATGAGATCTCGAGATCGAATTGCTGGAGCGCGTCCGCGAACCGCTCTTGATCGGTATACGCCAGGCCGCGAAGGTCCGCTGCCTGCGCCGAGTCTTTCTTTAGATTCGGATCGGGCGGATTTGTCGCGGCAGCGCGGCCCGCATAGGCGTCGGCAAGCGCAAGATTCAGCGCATCGCGCAGTTGCGTGCTCTTGAAGTAGTCGATGGTCGCGGAATCGTCGGCGTTTGAAAGCTTATCCAGCTTGTCGTTGGCGGTCTTGCCGGCTGCTATGGCGTCATCAAATTTTGCGCCCTGCACCGATGCGCTGACCATAGCGGTCGCCGACGCGGCGGTCGTGTAGAATGCGGTCGCGGTCTTCGAATCGGGCACAGCGTTGCCGGCGACGATCGCATTCAGCGCGAGCGTCATCGTGGGTGAGTCGAGTTGATCCACTTGTCTGTAGCGGATGACGCCGTTGCGGTCGAGCACGTAGGTCGTGGGAATCGCGCGCACGTCGTAGTTCTCTTCGATCTTCCCGTCGCCGTCGAGCGCCAGGCGATAGTGCACGCCATTGCTCTTCGCCCATACCGAGACGAGTTGCGCGCTCTCGCGATCGTCGACGCCGACGAAGATCACGCCCTGCGACCCATACCGCTTCTCGGCTGCGTTGAGATCCGGCGTCTCCGCGCGGCACGGAGGGCACCACGTCGCGAAGAAATTCACGACGACGACATGTCCGCGCAGCCCGGCGAGTTCGACGCTTCCGCCGCCGACGAGCGGCAACGAAAACGCGGGGGCCGAAACGCCGGGCGCCGGCGCCGAGGCCTTCGCGGGGCCGGAGAGCGCAGTCGCGGCGACACACGCGAATGCCAGCGCGGCGAGCGAGGTGCGATTGGTCGACATGAGACGAAACCTTCCTTAGACTAGGGTGCAGACGAGAGACAAGAGTGCAGAGGAGCGCCGAGTCGTTTGCTTTTTCATGGTGGAAGTGTTAGAGTCATTTTGCGGATGCCGCCACGTTCACCATGGCGCAGGCGCTGTTTTCTATTTTCGATTGGTGAAAACCCTGAGGATCTCGAGCATTGGCACTGCAGGATCGGACGATAAACTGTCGCGACTGCTCCACCGATTTCGTCTTCACCGTGGGCGAGCAGGAGTTCTACGCGCAAAAGGGCTTCGAGCACGAGCCCACACGCTGCCCGGCGTGCCGCCAGGCACGCAAGCGCGGCCGCAACGACGGAGCACAAGGGGCAGAACGCACGCTCTATGACGCCGTCTGCTCGCAGTGCGGAGCGGCTGCGCAAGTGCCGTTTTCGCCAAGGCCGGACAAGCCCGTCTATTGCGCGGACTGCTACAAGAAGGTCTCGCCCCGCCGCACTCGCGCTTGATATGACGTAGTTCCCGTCACGATTCCATTAGCCGGACGTGAGAACGGTACCGGCTCCGACGCACGTCCGCAGGCCGCCCTGGCCATGGCGAGAAACCCCTCTTTAGCCGATACGTATTCATAGGGTAGAAACTGCTAGGCGCGGGTGACGAAACACGCCTACTTCGAGGACGGCGGATGCATTTGAACGGGCGCGCGCTGCGCCGTGCGATCGTTGCGATAACTCTCGCTAGCGCCTCGTGCCTCGCGGGCTGCAGCGGTTATGGGCTGTTCCCCGATGGCGGCGGGCCGCACGCCATGCTCGGGCCTGCGCTTACACAACTCATCAATTCCGATGCCAAAGCCTATCGGCTCGAACCGGCGCTCGTCCGGGCGGTCATCGCGGTGGAATCCGGCGGTGATCCGTCCGCGGTTTCGGATGCCGGCGCGATGGGCCTCATGCAGCTCATGCCGGGCACCGCGCAGACGTACGGCGTGGCCGACGCGTTCGATCCGTCGGAGAATGTCGCGGGCGGTTGCGCGTACCTGCACGATCTCCTCGGGCGCTACCACGGTGATCTGACGCTCTCGCTTGCAGCGTATAATGCAGGGCCGGGCGCAGTGGACAAATATGGCGGCGTTCCACCGTACGCCGAAACGCAGAACTACGTTCGAAACGTAACCGAATTGTATCGAGAGGCTATCGGATCGTCGCGGGCGCTCCGGTAACTGCATAGGAAGTGGCCCGCGTGACTTCACGCTATCTCTCTCTCGCGCCATCTCGGTCCGAGATGCGCGCCCTTCGCAAACCGCTGGAAGTGGACGCCGCCGATCCGGGCGAGCGTCTGGATTGGCTCTCGGCAGGTCATGGCTACCGTTCGCCTGAGCAACCGCGGCGCGGATTAGATTTCCTCAGCCGGATCTCGATCCTCGATCGCTATCTCGTGGCGGAGATGCTCGGGCCTTTCTTCATCTCGCTTGCCGTCATCACGCTGCTGCTGCTCATCAATCAACTTTTCCTCGCGGCCGACTACGTCATCAACAAGGGTGCGCCGACGCTGCTCGTCATGCGCTACCTCGTGCTGCAGTTGCCCGCTTTGTTCTATCTCGCGTTTCCGTTCGCGAGCCTGTGCGCGGTGCTGCTCGGCTTCGGCAGGCTGGCCGGCGACAACGAAGTCACGGCGATGCGCACGAGCGGCATCAGCGTGCACCGTATCGCGTTGCCGTGCTACGTTCTCGGCCTCGCGCTCTCGCTCGCGTCGTTCGGCATCAACGAATCGCTTGCGCCGTACGCAGACCGCCGCGCCGAAGACACATTCCGGCAGATCATGTACCACTCGACCCAGCCGATCATCGAGCCGGATCAGTTCATCCGCACGCCGGACGGTCAGCACATGATCTACGTCGGCTCGATCGATTCGGGAACCGGCGTCATGCACAACGTCGTCATAGAAACGATCGGCACGAGCCCGAATCCGGATTCGATGCAGGCCGCGACCGGCAAGCAGGTCGACGGCAAGATCGTGCTGCAAGACGGCATCTATACGAAGTATGGTTCGGACGGGTTCGTCGCGTCGCAGAGCAAGTTCAAGTCGATGCAGTTTCCGCTCGGCGATCCGAGCGTGCTCTACGACGGCGCGTTCTCGCCGTTCGCGGAAAACTCGAACCAGCTGCGTACCGAGATCAAGAACCTCAAAGCCAGCGGTGAGGATACGCGCAACCAAGAGATGATCCTCGAGCAGAAATACGCGATGCCGATCGCGTGCTTGATAAGCATCCTCATCGCGCTGCCGCTGTCGACGATGTTCGGCCGCTACGGGCGCGGCGTCGGCGCGCTGATCGCGGTCGCGGCGGTGCTTCTGTACTATGCGGCGATGGCGATCGGCGGTGCGCTTGGCAAGAACGGGGCGATTCCGGTCTTCGTCGGGTCATGGCTGCCCAATGCGGTCATGGCTGGTGTGGGGGTCACGCTGCTCTTCAGAGATAGGCGCTGATGCGCGCCGCCCAGGCATAGGGTCGAATTCTTGACTCGTCGCCGCACGCTGCGCCGGATCGCGCACGGTGCCAGCAAGACTTTTGCGTTGGCGCTCTGCTTTGCGCTGGCGTTCCCGCCAATTCCGTCTATCGCCATCGGTCATGTAAATGTAGGGCGGACCTCAACGGTCCGGCCGCCGACCTTAAAGGTCGGCCCGATGTCAGGCCGACTAGCATCGGCCCCTTCAGACAATTCCCCGACGCCGGCCAGCTCGCCGACGCCGGCGGTGACAACATCGCCGTCGCCACTGCCGTCGCCGTCGGCATCGCCGATGGCCACGCCGTCTCCACCCCCACCTGTCTTTGCTACAACGGCTCCGAACAGCGATGAATATCCGACCACCGGCAACGCGCCGCAGTCGGGCCCGCAGCCGACGCAGACGTTTGCAGTCTCACCAAACGCGTCGCCGGGCGCGACTCCCTTGCCGCCCGACGTCGTTTTGATCACCGCGGATCGCGTGGTCGGCAGCGTCAAGAGCGACATGACCGCCGATGGCCACGTGCACCTCACGACGAATAGCGTCGACATCAGCGGCGATCAGGCCGTCTACACCGCCAGCGACAAGATCGTGCGCATGACCGGCCACGTGCACTTCGTCGGCGCCGACGGCGACACGGCAACCGCGTCGTCGCTGGCGTTCGACACCGTCAAGAGCACGATCGCGCTCTATGATGTCGCCGGCGAGACGGCGGCCGTCACGTTCCAAGGCGAGCCGATCCAAGGCTACGTCTATTTCAAAGGTAAGGAACTCGACGTCGCCGCGAACGGCAGCTCCGTGCTTCATCACGGCTGGGTCACGACGTGCTCGCTCGATCACGTCGCCTACCATATCTCGGGCAAAGAGATCGATATCCATCCCGGTGATCGGGTCGTCGCGCATAGCTCTGCGCTCTACCTCGGCAATTTTTTGGTCGCAGCACTTGGAATCGTCGTGTTGCCGCTGTCCGCGGTCGCGGCGCACCGGGAGTCGGTGATCGCGCCGCGCCTCGGCTACAACACGACCGAGGGCGTGTTCGCACGGACGTACATCAGTTTTTATCGCAGTCCGTACTACTACGGCACGTATCACGTCGACTATTTCCAGAAAGTCGGCATCGGTCTCGGTATGGACGTCTACTTCGCCCGACAAGACGGCAAAGGCAGCGGCTACGCGAGTTTCTACACGCTGCAGAACAATGCGACGCAACGCAATCTGACCGGACAGAAGTCGTCGGAGCAGGTCACCCTCAACGTCGACCAGATTCTCGGGCATCACGTCAGCGGAGCGCTGCAGTTGAGCTACAGCGGACAGAGCGTGGTGGCGTCGAGTATCCCGTCCACGACGACTGCCGGCATCAACCTGACGCACGCCGGAGCGAGAAGCACGACGTCGTATGTCGGCAACGTCTCGACCACGGGATCTTCGAGCAGCCTTGGCGCGAGCGTGAACCACATCATCAACTTCACGCCCACGTTCAGCCAAGCGATCGGCCTGCAGTTCCAAGGCAACACGAACCCGGGCTCGTACTCGCGCCAGGTCAACTTCACGGCCGACACGCATTTCACGGCACCGCTGTTCGACGGCGATCTCGTGATCGATACGTCGCACGGTGAACAGATAACCAATCCGCAGCCGGCCCCGACCGCCGGCGCGACGCCAGTCCCCGGCACGGTCGCGGACACGCAAGGATTTCAGAAAGTGCCGGAGCTGACGCTCCGCTCGCGGCCGTTCCAGATCTCTTCGCTGCGGCTGCCGTTGACCGTCACCGTGACCGACGGCATCTACAACGATCAGTTCGACTACCGGCCCACGGGGATCAAGACGTCGAGGCTGGACATCACGTCGCAGATCGGCAGCGCCTTTTTCCCGATCGGCCAGAATTCCGACGTCACTGCGACCGGCACGATCCGCCAGGATATGTACGGCACCGGCGACTTGCTCGGCACGATCGGCGAATCGCTGGAATTGCGCACGCTTTTCGGCACGCACGCGGACAACACACTCTCGTACGACGAGATGAGCGTGCGCGGCTTTACGCCGATGCCGTCGTTCGATTCCGCGACCGGCCAAGACCAACTCGGCGAGGTGCTCAACGTCTACAGCGGAAGCACGTATCGCTTCAGCGCGTCCACGGACTACGACTTCCATCAAAAGCTGCTCAGCCCGGTCTCGTATCAGTTCTTGTGGCAACCCACTCCGGTCACGAGCGTGAGCCTTGGAACGACCTACGATCCGAACGGCGTGGCTGGTGTTCAGCGTCCGGGCTACGGGCCCACCAACATCTCACTCGCAACGCCCATCGGCAAGAACGACTACTTAGAATTCCAAGGCGACTACGACTTCAAACTGCACGGTCTGCAAAACCAGTCGTACTTCCTGACGCATACGGTCGAGAATTGCTATCAGATCCGCGTCGCGTATCGGCAGGCGTTGAAAGAAGTGGACTTCTCGCTGAACCTGCTCGCGTTCCCGAACCAGGCGGTGAACTTCGGCATCAACAACTCAGGGCCGATCGTCAACCAGAGCTTCGGACAGTGAGACCGATGCGGCGGATTCGCTCAGGCGGACGGCGATGGCGATGGAACCGGGGATTGGGATGGCGACGGAGATGGGCCAGGCAAGGGGTTCACGTCGATCTCGCCGCCATAGATCCCCAGATTCGGATCGGTGGGACCGCCGCCGGGCTTGTTCGCGCAGGCAAGGAACGTATACACTCTGCGGACGGAAAGGCTGATGTTCGGAATCGTGTCTTGCGAGTTCAGCCCGCACGACATCTGGTCTTGGGGAACGCCGTTGGTGTCGACGGTGAAGAACTGAACGTACACATTGTCCGGGGTGGGCGCCGGCGTGGGCGACGCGGACGAGCCGGGTATCGGCGTGGGCGATGGCCGCAAGTTCAGCGCGGTGATCGGAATCGTGATCTGCATCGCGTTACCGGAGCCGTTCGAGAAGCTGTTGTTCGGAAAGAAAAGATACGAGTTCGGCGGCACTTGGGTGATGGTCAACCACTTCACCGTGTTGGAGCCGCCGCCGGTGAACGCTTTGTACGCGTACAGGAATTGGTTCGCCGGCAACGTCGGATTGCAAAAGCCGTTGATGTTCTGTCCGGAGGGGCACGTGCCGTAGAACAATTCTTGATCCCAGTGGGCGTACGTCAGTCCTTGCGCCTCGGCGAACGTTGGATAGCCGGGCTGTTCGGGCGATCCGTACACGTTGTTCAGGCCTTGGTTGATGTTCAGGCCGATGATGTACGCGCCGCTGCCTGGAGTGATGCTGCCGTTGGTCAGGTCGACGTAGAACTTAAACGTGATGGATCCGACGGGTGGACCGGAAATGGTGGGCGGGAAGACCGGACCCCGGCCGCACGCAGCGATGGCCGTGACAGCGATAGCCAGCGCGGCCGCTGCGAAGCGCAAGTTACGAGTTATGCCCGTGGGTAGAGTCAATCCCGAATCCTTGCAGCCGGCGCTGAAGATCGTGATAGCGCTGCTCGCCCCGATCGCGCTTGCGCTAGCTTTTCCTAAAACGAATTGGTGGCTGTTTGCGTTCGTCGCGGCCGCGCCGATGTTCTGGCTGTGGTCCAGAGCGCCCTTGCTGTCCGCGTTCTGGTGGGGCTGGTTGTCCGGCGCGATCTACTTCGGCATCACGATGGACTGGGTTCCGAATTCGCTCGGCGACTTCATCGGCGCTTGGAAGCTTCTCGCGCTCGTGCTCATGGCCGCATGGCAAGGTTTCTCATTTGCCGCTGTCGCGGTGTTGGTCTCTCTCATCTGTCGCCGCGGTTATGGCGTGGCGGCGGTGTTCGCCGCACCCGCCGCCTGGCTGCTCGTCGACTTCGTGCGCACGCGCGGGTCGATGGGCGTGCCGTTCGGCTCGCTCGGGTTTGTTGGCGCGCACGTGTCGTGGCTGCTGCCGATCGCCGCGTACGCGGGCGTCTATGGTCTGACCGCTATTTTCGCGCTCGTCAATTCCGCCGTCGCCGGTCTTGTCTGGGGCACGGATACTGCAAAGCGCGTGTCCGCCGCCGTGCTCGGCGCCCTCGTCTTGCTCGTCGCACTCGGCGACGCCCAGCGTTCGCACGTCGTGCTGCCGGCGCCACATCTGCGCGTCGGCGTGGCGCAAGGCAACATCTCGCAGCGCGTCAAGTGGAGTCCTGAGATCTTTGCGCACACGCTCGAACTGTACACGTCGCTCACGCGCAAAGCCGCCGCCGGGGGCGCGCGCGTCGTCGTTTGGCCGGAGACGGTCGTCACCGCGTATCCATTGCAAGAGCCGTGGTTGCTGCACGATCTGCAGCAAGACGCGGCGTCCGCGGACGTCTCCATTCTCGCAGGCACGCTGGATAAGCTGACGCCGCGCGGCTATCACAACGCGGTTTTGGATCTGACACCGGCCGGCCGGCTGGGCGGCGTGTACGACAAGCACATCTTGGTGCCGTTCGCCGAATACTTGCCGTTCGATCGCGTGCTGCGGCATTTGCCGCTCATGAATCAAGCTTCGGATTTCTTTCCCGGTCCCGGGCCGCACTTGCTGACGGCCGGCGGCATGTCAGCCGGGTTGCTCGTCTGCTACGAGTCCGGCTTCGCGGCGTACACGCGCGCGACGGCCAACGCCGGCGCTTCCACGCTTGTCGTCGTCACCGACGACGCATGGTGGGGCGACACTGCCGGTCCGTATCAGCACTTCGACATGTCCGTGATCGACGCGGTGCAGACCGGCCGTTGGGTCGTGCGCTCGGCCGCGACAGGGATCTCGGGGATCATCGATCCTGATGGTCGCGTGGTAGCGCAGTTGCCGCTCGACGTCGCCGGCTCCATCGTAGCGCCGATCGGCGCGCCCGTTGAGACGCCGTACGATCGCTTCGGAGCGCTCTGGCTCGTACTGCTCGCTGCCGTCGCGTTGCTCGTCGGCCTCGTGCCTGCACGCGTGCAGGCGATGGGATGGCGCTCGGCGCGCGGCCCGGCATGAGCGCGCGCGCGGGCGGCTTTCGCCCGACCTGGCGAACGTGGTTGTACACCGCGATAGCGCTGGCGGCCGTGACCTACGTCTACCTTTTCGTGAGCGCGATTCTCGCGCCGCCGCTACCGCCGGAATCCGGCATCAATCAAGTCGCGATGCAATTGCTGCAAGTGCAGGGACAGCGAGGCACGAAACTCGGCTGGAAGTTCGGAGCGGATTCGGCGCAGACGTCCACGGACGGTGGTCAGACGACGTACATCGGCGTGCACAATGCCACGTACTACGAGAAGGGTAAGCCCGCGTATCGGTTGAGCGCGAACTCGGTCACGCTCGACACGCGCTCGCAGAACTACTCGGCCACCGGCGATGTGCACGTCTGGGCGCTCTCAGGAGCGCAGCCGCGCGACATCCGCGCGGACAATGTGAACTGGAGCCAGCCGCTGCAGACATTGACGTGTCCGGGCAGCGTCGACATACTGTATAAGAAATCGCACTTCGTGGGCAACGACGTGAGCGTAGATTTTCACGACGGCTCGATCCGCACGGGATTATCGACGGTCAAAGTCCACCCCTAAACCGAAATTGGCAAAGAGGTAGCGCCATGTCGCTTGAAATCTGGAGCACCATCGCGTCCATCGGCACTTTTGTCGTGATCGCGGCAACGGCGGTCGCGGCGCTCTTGCAATTGCGCCACATGCGGTCGAGCAACCAGATCGCAGCCATTACCGCGATGAGCGAGACAATGGCATCCGATGAGTTCCTGCGGGCCTATCATTTTGTGACCGAAGAAGTGCCGAAGCTCCTTGCGGACCCGGCTGGCAGGAGCAAGTTAGGGGCCAAAGTTTGGTCGCCCGAAATAGAGCCCGTTAGGGTCGTGGGAAACTTCTTTGAGAGGATGGGTGTCTTTGTAAAACTACGCATCATCGATCGCTCTGTCGTCTGCGATCTATTTGATGGGGTGGTGTTCAAAGCGTGGAAGCAGCTCGAACCCGTGGTCCTGATCCGGCGCAAGGTTAGCTCGCCCGGCACGTGGACGAGTTTCGAATACTTGGCGGTCCTCTCCGAACGGTCGCTACTCGCGAACTCGGACGGCTACTATCCCCCCGGGGTGCGCCGGATGAAGTGCGATGAAAAGTCGATCGCAACGGCCGAAGCTTTCGAGAGAGATCGGGCGGACATCCCGCAACCATAGGACCTACGCCTGGGCGAATCGCTTCGGTATCAAGAGTTGCTGAGAAATCTTCCGGAACGATGCTTGCCCTAGTACAAATCGGTCAGACCTTCGCGAGTTGTTTTTTTAGCCAGTCGATCGCGGCGACGGGTGTGGGGTCCTCGCCGTATGCAAGCGCGAGATAGCACGACGCGAAATCGCCGACGTAGACGAGCGAGAACATGCGCGCGAGCGCGCTCTTCCCTTTCGCCCACACCTCATCGATGTGCACGTGCCGTTCGGCTAGCAATTCCTTGGTGAGTTCGACGCGTCGAACGATGTGCGACGGCTCGGTTGAGTCGCGCAGCAGGGTAACCGTCAGTTGTTTCTCGATCTCGGCCTGGCCGTGCGTGCCGCTCCAGCCCACGGTCTCATTGTGATTGAGTTCAGGGAAGACGTTTGCAACGGCGAGCGCTTTGGCGTTCTCCGAGATCTGCGTCTTCCAGCGGTAGGCGACGACCCCGCGCTCGGCCTGCGAGCCGTAGATGAACGGGATCTTGCCGAGCCACCCGTTGGCTAGACCCTTCGCGAGGTTGCTCTCGACCGGAACGTCGGGACCGCATTCAGTGCGAACCGTTCCCAGCACCGTAACGGCTTCGTCGATATCGCTCAGCACGGCATCCGGAAGCAGACCGATGCGCGCAAAGGCCACCACCAGCGGCACGAACGAGTAGCCGACTGCCGCTCGCGGCTGCAGCCCCGTTACAGGCAACGTGATGGACGGCACGCTATCGGCCTCGGCGAGCGCATCGAGTTTGCCGCCGGTCGTCGCCGCAAGGATCGAGGCGCCGGCCTTGCGCGCTTGCGCATACGCGCTCAACGTCTCTTCGGTATTGCCGGAGTTGCTGGACGCGACGACGAGCGTCTCGGAACCGACAAATCCCGGAAGTCCGTAGTCGCGGACGACGACCACCGGACATTTGAGGATCGGTTCGAATACCGCGCGCAGAAGATCGCCGCCGATCGCAGAGCCGCCGAGTCCGGCGACGACGACCGAACTGAAGCGCTTGCCTTTGAGTGCGCCGAGGTCCGCTGCAAGTGCGACGCGTTTTGCTTGCTCGAACTGTTCGGGCAAGCCCAAAATCGCGCCGATCATATCATGCGGATCATGCGCTTTAAGGTGCGCATGATCCGTGAGGGTGTGCGGCGTCATGTAAGGTCAGGACCCCCTAGCGTTCGGCGCGCTTCGCCTCTTCAATAAGGCGTTTGACTTTCTGACCGCCCTTGTGGCCGATCTCTTCATAAAAACCTTGGCCGTACTTGTCCTTGACCGCGTTACCGCCCTTTTGACCGATGTTCTCGTAAAATTCCGGGCCGTGCCGTTCTTTTGTCTTCTCGCCGCCCTTGCGGCCGATCTCTTCGTAAAACGTTGGACCGTACTTATCGCGGACCGCGTCGCCGCCTTTCTTCCCTGCCTCGCGGACCGTCATGTCCCCATTGATCTCTCGTGTTTTTTGGATCATGCTCACGATTAACCCCATGATCTGCGGCGAACGTGCAAAGCGGCACCCGGGCACCACCCAAGCGCTGCCGGGGGTCTTTTACCCGGTTGTTCGCATGCTAAACAACATTGCGAACTGCCCCGCAAGGCGGCACGCTTGCGAGATGTGAAAGTCTGAATCGTGCTCGACGTCGTCTTCGAACAAGCGCTCGTCCTTGATGGTACGGGTGGCCCTGGCTTCACCACGGACATTGCGCTCGTCGGCGACCGTATCGCGCGTATCGGCGATTGCGCGGGCCGCGAGACCGAAGAACGGATCGATTGTCGCGGATTGGCGCTGACGCCGGGCTTCATCGACATGCACGGCCATTCCGACGAGGCGCTGTTCGCGCTGCCGACGGCCGACAGCAAGATCTTGCAAGGCGTGACGCTCGAGATCGGCGGCAATTGCGGCACGTCGCCCGGCCCGTTTTCGCCGGCGACCCTTCTCGAACGGCGCGCGGAGCTTCGAACGCATTTCGATATCGATGCCCCCTGGGACGATTTCGGCGGATTCTTGGATGCGCTCGAAGCCGCGCCGCCGTCGATGAATTTCGCGTGCCTGGTCGGACTTGGAAGTTCGCGCTCGGCGGTGGACGGCGTGGTGCCCGGTCCGCTCACAAAAGAATCGTTGGCGCAGCAATGCGATCTCGTGCGCGAGGCGTGTGAACGCGGAGCGATCGGGGTGTCGTCGGGACTGATCTATCAACCCGGCAGTTTCGCCGACATCGGCGAGCTTGCGGCGCTTGCGACGGCAGCTGCGCATGCCGGGTCACCGCTGTACGCGTCGCACATCCGCAGCGAAGGCGATCGGCTCGTCGAAGCCGTCGACGAGGCGCTGAACGTGGGCATGCGCAGCGATGTCGCGGTGCAGCTTTCGCATCACAAGGCATCGGGGAAGCGCAACTGGGGCAAGGTGCACGACACGTTGGCGAACATCGAGAAGGCGCGCGGCTTCGGTCTGGATGTCGTGTTGGATCAGTATCCGTACAAGGCGTCATCCACGGGACTCGATGTCATTCTTCCGGCGGACGTAAACGTCGGCACGCATCGGGAGATCGCGGACCGGCTTTCCGATCCGTTCTACTTCTCGCTCACCGCGCGGCGTGTCGACGCCGAATACCGCGAGCGCTGGCACGAAGTGCTCATCGCTTCGGTCGCGTCGGATGCGAATCGACGCTTCGAAGGGATGACGATTTCTGCGATCGCTGCCGAGACCGGTCTGCCGCCGGCGGAAACCGCGGTCGGCTTGTTGCGCGACGAAGCGCTAGATGTCGCTGCGATCTACTTCACGATGTGCGAAGATGATCTGCGGACCGTGCTCGGCTATCCGCAGACATGCATCGGAAGCGATGCAAGCGTTCGTGCGGTTGACGGCGTGACGGCCCGCGGCAAGCCGCATCCGCGCGCGTTCGGCACATTTCCGCGGATTTTCAAGCACTACGTGCGCGAAGCGAAAGTCCTATCGATTGAAGAGGCGGTGCGCCGCGCGTGCGGGCTCCCCGCCGGCAGGCTCGGATTGCGAGAGCGCGGCCTGATCGTAGAAGGTTTCTTCGCCGACATCGTGGTTTTCGACCCGGCGACGATCGCCGATACGGCGACCTATGAAGACCCGCACCGCTATCCGGACGGCATCCGCCAAGTCTTCGTGAACGGCGTGGCGGTCGTCCGTGACGGCCGGGTGACCGGTTTGAGGCCGGGAAAGGTGCTGCGCCGCGGCCGAGACCTCTAAGACTTCGTATGCGACCGCCGCCTTGACCGTAGGTAATGCTGCGGTATAATGACTGGTGATGATGTCGCCGCTTTCGCCGGTACGAACAGCGCCCGGTTTTGTGCTATCGGCCGCCGCCGCGCTCGCGCTTACGGCTCTATCAACCGCTGCGGCCGCCGGACCGGTCGTCGGGGTTCAGCCCATGATTGCGGCGCCGCGGCACGTCCACATCGCTCCTTGGGTTGAAGGCGTCGATCCGGCGCTGGAATCCGCGTTGTTCGCCGCCACGTATCGCGCGTTGCCCTCGCACAACGTGCTGAAAGTCTATGCCTTTTCGGCGACCGGTTACGAGTCCGCCGGAATCCGCTTCTCCGCCCGCGTGCCGCACGAGGCGCGCGACCTGACCGAACCGGAGATAGCGAGCGAAGCGGTCACCCTCATTCGCACCACGTTCGACGATTTCCCATCGGTTCAAGAAGTGGACATCTGGGGCACCGTGCCGGTCGCGATCTCCAGGATGACGGCCGTCGAGAACACGGTGTTCTCGATCTCGGCAGACCGCGATACCTACTCGCAGGTCCGCAATCAACGGGGCTTGCGAAACGACTTCTTCCTTGGCGCATTCGGCCGGGTGTGGTTCGCACCGCAGGTCCCGCGATGAAACGCATAGTCGGCATGGTCGCTGCGATCGCGTGCTTTTCGCTGTTGCTGCTGCAACCAGCGCCGGCATCGAGTTTGGCGAAGCGCACCGTGGCATCCGATGGCTCTGCCGCGCTGCATTCTTACGTCGGAGCCGACGACCGCGTCTGGCGCGTGAACACGCAACGCCGCCTCATCGCGCTCACGTTTGACGACGGTCCGTATCCTTTTTACACGCCGCTGTTGCTGCACGTCTTGGATCGCTCGCACGTCCACGCCACGTTCTTCTGTGTCGGCCGCTCGGCGCAAGAGTTTCCCGATCTCATGGACCGCATCATCGAGTCTGGCGACGACGTCGGCAACCACACGTTCAACCACATCAAGCTGAGCGGGCTTTCGATCACGCAGATCGCCGATCAGATCATCGAAGCCGACGTGATACTCGCTTCGTTCGTCGGACACCGCATCGATCTGTTCCGTCCGCCGCATGGGCGTTACGACCGGCGCGTGATCGAGGTCGCGTCGGCCATGGGTTACCGCACGATCCTCTGGAGCGACAGCCCCGAGGACACGAAGGACATCACGCCGACGCTTGTGGTTCAACGCGTCATGCAGCAGGCTCGGCCCGGCGCGATCGTGCTGCTTCATAGCGGACAATATCGCACGATAGAAGCGCTGCCGGTGATCATCGATCGGTTGCGCGCGCAAGGCTACACGTTTGTGACGGTGGACGAACTCCTAGCATCCGAACAAATGTAGGGCGGACCTCTATGGTCCGCCTCGATCGATCGACGACCAGACCGCGGCGACTTCGCGCGCGAGTCCGTTCAAATCTCCAGTATTTCGGATCACAAGATCGGCGCGGCGTGCGTACTCCTCATCGGGAAGTTGCGCCGCCATCCGAGCATCCACGTCCGCCGCTGTCGAACCGTCGCGCGCCATCAGACGTCTGCGGCGCTCGTCCGCGGGAGCGATGACGCTGATCGTCTGATCGCAATGCTTGTCGAAACCGGTTTGGAAGAGCAGCGGCACCACGACAATGATCGTCGAATCGGCCGGTTCGGCTTCGATCAGCTCAAGTGTGCGTGCTCGGATGGCCGGGTGGGTGATCGCGTTGAGCCGCGCCATACGCGCGGGATCGCCGAAGACGATCGCAGCGAGCAGTCGACGATCGAGGGTGCCGTCCGGTTGGATGATCGACTTCCCGAATTCAGCCGCGAGTGCGTCGAGAACCGGACTCGGCGGAGCGACGACCTGGCGTGCGATGACGTCCGTGTCGATCACCAGCGCACCTTCACGGCGGAAGAGATTGGCGACAGTGCTCTTTCCGGCGCCGATACCGCCGGTCAATCCAATGACCATGGCGACGGAGTTCGCGGCGGGGATTCGTTTGCCCGGCGGATTCTAAAACGAGGGCCGACATAAAGTCGGCCCCTTCAGAAGTCGGCCCGTTCAGAAAGTCGGCCCCTTCAGAAGTCGGCCCGTTCAGAAAGTCGGCCCCTTCAGAGTTATGATTCGGGGGTGGGTTCGCTCGGTGCGGCGAGGGCGTCGCCGATCGTCATGCCGGTTGGCGCTTCAGCCTCAGCTTCTGGTTCAGGTACCGGTAGCGTCGCATTTTCCGCACCTTCAGCAGCCTTCACGAGGCTAGCCGTTATGCGCCGCGTTCCGGTGTTGATGGAGAGCAGACGCACCTGCACCGTCTCGCCTTGCGCGGGCGCCGTAGCCGGATCGAACTCGGACTTCGGCACCATGCCCGTGACGCCAGGCAACACTTCGACCAGCAAGTAGTTCTGCGTGGCCTTGATCAAAACGGCGGGCACAACCGTGCCTTCGACGAGTTGTTCCGGCACCGTCTTCCACGGATCTTCAAGCGAGTGCTTGACGGACAGGCTGACCTTCTTGGCTTCGGTGTCGAACTTCATCACCTCGACCATGACTTTGTCGCCGATCGTCACGACTTCGCTCGGATGCTTGATGCGCGACCACGAGAGTTCGCTGTTGTGGATCAGGCCGTCAATGCCGCCCAAGTCCACGAACGCGCCGAAGTCTGCAAGCCGCACGACCGTGCCTTCGCGGATCTGGCCCGCTTGCAACGTCGAAAGCAATTCTTGCTTCTTCTGATTGAGCTCTTCTTCGAGCACGACGCGCTGCGAGAGCACGACGCGGCGGCGCTTGTGATCGAGGTCGATGACTTTGAGCCGCAATTCCTTGCCGACCAACTCGTCGAGATTGCCGACCGGATGCCGGCGGATCTGCGATGCGGGCACGAAGCCGCGCATGCCGAGGTCGACGAGCACGCCGCCCTTGACCACTTGCGTGACGGTGGCGTTGATCGCGTCGTTGCGCTCGTGTGCTTCGAGAACTTTCTCCCACGTCTTCAGCGCGCGTGCGCGCTTCTCGGAGAGATACATCGTGCCGTCGCCATCGCCGTCGATGCGATGGACGAGCACTTCAAGCGTGTCGCCGACTTTGAGATCGGAGATCGAAAGGCCGGATGACAATTCGCGCGACGTCACCACGCCTTCGGATTTTCCACCGATATCGACGAGGAGTTCGTCGTTGGATTTCGCGACGATGAGCCCTTGGAGAACTTGCCCTTCGTCGAGGGTCTTGAGGCTTTCTTCGTAGAGCCGCTGTTCGAGAGCGAACTCGTCGTCGGGTGCTTGCGCTTGATCGATGACTTCGGTGTCGGCCATTATGGGGAATTCACCTATGCTTTGCTATATTTCGACCACATACTCGGTCGATCGCCGTGAGCGGATCGATGCGCGGCACACACAAGAAGTGAATCTCGATGTTTATCGCTGGCAGGTGGAGCAGTAGAACGTGCTCCGTTGCGCCAGAACGATGCGCCGTACCGGACCCCGGCATTGCAGACAAGGCAAGCCGAGACGCCCATAGACGGCGAATTGCTTCTGAAAACCGCCCTGCTTTCCTTCAGAATCAACGTAATCGTTCAGACTTGAGCCGCCAAAACGGATCGCTCGTCGAAGCACACGGCGCAAACTCTTGAGTAAGGCAGAGCGTTCGATAGCGGTCAATTTGCCGGCCGCGCGGCGCGGCCTGATGCCCGCGTAAAAGAGCGCTTCGCTCGCATAAATATTACCTATACCAGATAGTCTGTGCTGGTCCAACAGCCAGACTTTAGTGGGCGTGCGCCGCCCCGCCAGCATTTCTTTGAGATCATCCGCGGTGAGTTGCGGATCGAGTGGATCGCGGCCTACCCCGAGTTGCGCGACCACATCGCCGTGCAGGAGCCGCATGCGCCCGAATTTTCGCGCGTCGAAAAACGCGAGGACGCTGGCATCTGCAAAAGTGATGCGCGCGCGTTCGTGTTTGCGATCGCCGGTACCCGACGAATCATAACGCCTTTCCAACGATCCGACGAGCAACTGCCCGGTCATGCGCAAATGCACCGCGAGCGTGAAGCCGCCGCTCAGCTGGATAGCGACGTATTTCCCGATGCGCCCGACGCCTGTGATCTGTTTGCCGACTAACTCGGACAAGGGAAGGCTGCGCGCATCGACGGTGCGCTGCCACGCGATGTGGACCTTTGCGATGCGCTTGCCGCGCACGCGCGCATGCAAGCCTCGGGCGATCGTCTCTACTTCGGGAAGTTCCGGCACGGCGCGTTACGCGATATCGCCCCAGGTGGGGCCGGACTTGAGATCGACGACGAGCGGCACGCGCAGATCGAGCGCGTTTTCCATCGCATCGCGCACGGCATGTTCAAGGGTCTTCAACGCAGCGGGGTCGGCTTCGAAGATCAGTTCGTCGTGCACTTGAAGCAGGAGCTGCGCCGGCAACGCGGCGCTTTCGATCGTGCGTGCGATTCGCAGCATCGCGAGCTTGATGAGATCGGCTGCGCTGCCTTGCAGCGGCGCGTTGGTCGCGATGCGCTCTGCCGTCGCACGCATCATCGGGTGCGCGGCCTTGAGGCCCGGCAGGTAGCGGCGCCGCCCGAGGATCGTGGCGACGTAGCCATCCACGCGCGCCTTGCTGATCGCGTTTGCGATGTAGTCCTTGACCATTGGGAAACGCGCGAAGTATGAGGAGATGAATTCGCGAGCCTCGCCGCGCGTTATGCCGACGGCCTGCGCAAGTCCGAACGACCCCATGCCGTAGAGCACGCCGAAGTTCACCGCTTTCGCGCGGCGGCGCAATTCGGAAGGTACCGGCTCGCCGGCTGGCACGTCGAAAACTTTGCGCGCCGTATACGCGTGGATATCCTCGCCGCTCGCGAACGCGGCGATGAGCGTCGCATCGTCCGCGAGATGCGCGAAGAGCCGCAGTTCGATCTGCGAGTAGTCCGCGGCGAGCAGTATCCTGCCGGGTGTCGGCGCCGTGAACGCGCGCCGGATGCCTCGGCCGATCTCGCTGCGCACCGGGATGTTCTGCAGGTTCGGATTGTTGCTCGAGAGTCTGCCCGTGGCCGCGCCGAGCTGGCCGAACGTGGTATGCAGCAGGCCGCCGCGATCGATCTGCGCGGGCAAAGCGTCGACGTAGGTGGATTTCAGTTTCGTGGCTTCGCGGTAATCGAGCACGCGCCGGACGATCTCGTGTTCCAGAGCGAGCGGACCGAGCACTTCGATGCCGGTGCCCCAGCCGGTTTTCTTTTTCGCGCCGCCGCCTAGCCCCAGTTTGTCGAACAGAATCGCGCCGAGCACCTTCGTCGAGTTGATGTTGAACGTCTCGCCCGCGAGCCGATGGATGTCCGCCGTCGTCTCGTCGATCACCGCGTCGAGCTTCGTGCGAATCCGGTCGAGCTCCGTGAGGTCGAGCCTGAAGCCGGCGCGCTCCATCGCGCCGAGAACCGGCGCGAGCGGCAGTTCGACTTCCGTGAACAGGCGCAGCATGCCGGCGTTGGTGAGATCTTCGCGCAGCGGCACCGCGACTTGAGCGATGGCCGCGGCTTCGGACGCCTGCGCCGCGGTGACCAATGCGCCCGATCCGAACAACTCTAAGGAAGTGTTTTGCGCGGCGGCGGGTTGCGCACCGGAGACGCCGTACGCCGCGGCGATGTCGGGCAAGCCGGCGCCGATCCGGTCGGCGTCGAGCAGACCGTATGCGAGCGAAGCGTCGAACGACAGCCCCTTCAGCGTGAAATCGAGGTCCGCGGCCCAACGCCACAGCCGTTTGACGTCGAGCGCGACTTTAGCCGGCGACGAAGCTAGCAAGACATCGGCGAACGCGGCGCGCGTCGGCGCATCCGACAGCAGCACGTCCGTCGGCACGATGAACGCCTCTTTAGAACTTGGCAGCGCGATGGCGATGCCGTCGGGTTCGTTGCCGTCGCCGGCAAAAGCGATCGCGATCTCGGTTTCGAGCGCCGCGCGCGCGATATGGCTTCGCGCCTCCTCGGCCGACGCCGTAAGTGTGGTGCGCCAGGCTGGTCCTGCGGAGACGCGCGGCGGCCCGGCGGCGGATTGAGCCGCCGCGGGTTCAATTGCTTCCGTCCGACCGAGCAGCGTGCGAAATTCCATTTCACGATAGAGCTCGATGAGGCGCGTTCGCTCGGGCGGTGCGTAGACAAGGTTTTCCCAGCCGACTTCGATCGCCAGCGTGCGTTTTGCCAATGAGACGTCGCGACAGCGCCGCGCGAGGTCGGCGTTTTCGGCGAGCAGGCGTCCGATGCGCTCCGGTTTCACGTCACGTGTGCGCGCGAGAAGATTATCGAGCGTGCCGAATTCCGCTATCAGCTTTGCGGCGGTCTTCTCGCCGATGCCGGGCACGCCGGACAGGTTGTCGGACGGATCGCCTTTGAGCCCGCGATAATCGGCGAGTTGGTCCGGACGCAGGCCGTAGCGTTCGAACACGGCCGCTTCGTCGTAGCGGACGAGATCGCTCACGCCGCGTTTGGGCGCAAGCACCGTGCAGTGCTCGTCGACGAGTTGCAGCAGGTCCATGTCGCCGGAGACGATGACCGATTGAAAACTATCCTTAGATGCGCGATCCGCGATCGTGGCGATGCAGTCGTCGGCCTCTTCGCCTTCGATCTCGACCACCGTCACGCCGTAACCGTCAAGCACTTGGCGCACGAGCGGAAACTGCGAGCGGAGCTCGCTTGGCATGTCGGGCCGATTCGCTTTGTACGTCGGCATCATTTCCAGACGCTCGGGCGGGATGCCGGCGTCGAAACACGCGGCCACGTGCGTGGGATTTTCCCTGGTGAAGACGAGATTGAGCATGCGCTCAAAACCGTAGACCGCATTCACCGCTGTTCCATCGGAACGCGTCAGCGGCGGCAAGGCGAAAAACGCGCGATAGACGAGCGCGTAGACATCCAAAAGCATGAGCTTGCGTTCGGTGGGCGATTCCTTCGAACGCGGACGCGCGCTCATCAGCGCAAGCGCGCCGGTTCCGGCAGCGGGGCGGCTTGCCCGGCGCTCACGCGCCCATCAGCGCGTGCGGGCAGGAAGGCCGTGAGAACCGTGCCGGCCACCGCGATACCGACGAGCACCCAGAGCACGACGTACAAACCCGCGAGGTCGGCGAGTCCGCCGAGCAGCGCCACTCCAAGGCCGCCGAGCCCGGACGTGAAGCCGATGACCAACGATGCCGCAAGCGCAAGGCGTCCGGGCATGAAGTCCTGCGCCATGACGACGCTGATGGACGTGGTCGAGATGATGCACGCACCGGCGAGCGCCAGCGCCACGACTCCGACGGCGCCGGGCCAAACGACGTACGTCGCGAGCAGCAGCGGCACGCACGCAAGGCTTGTCAGCATCGTGCGCTTGTTGCCCACGCGATCGGCGATGGCGCCGCCGACGATCGTGCTGAGCGCGCCGGTGCCGAGAATCGCGAAGAGCAATGGCCCAGTGAACGACTTCGGCTGATGCAGCACGTGCACCGCATACAACGGGATGAAGACGAGTATGCCGCTGTAGATCATCGAGCGCAGCGCGACGACAGCGATGAGCAGCGTCATGGGCCGGCGGTCCGAAGAGACCTTTCCAGGCGGTGCCGCAGCGGTGTGCGCGGTCTCGGCTCGCCCGATCGCGGGTTCGGCGAGCAGCACGAGCGCGGTGGCGATGATGCCTGGCACGATGTAGATCCACGTTCCGCTGGTGCCCGCCCATGCGACGATCGCCGTCACCACGAGCGGACCTAGGGCCACGCCGATATTGCCGCCGATCGAGAAGTACGACATGCCCGTGGCGCGGCTCGTACCCGAGACAAAGCGCGCCGCCTTCGTAGCTTCGGGATGGAAGATCGCGGAGCCGATGCCTGCGAGCGCCACCGCTGCCAGCACGAGGCTGTAGGTTGGCGCTTTACCGAGCATCGCAAAGCCGCCCGCGGCGAGCAGTACGCCCATCGGCACGAGGTAGCGCTTTGCGCCGCGGTCGGAGACGACGCCGAAGATCGGCTGCGCGATCGACGATGTGACTTGATAGGTGGTCGAGATCATCGCGAGCAGCACGTACGAGAGCGCGAATTCTGACTGCAGATACGGCAACATCGCGGTGAGCGCACCGGCGGTGACGTCCACCGTCAGATGGCCGAGGCTGAGCAGCGAGAGCGCGCTGCGTTTCATCGCGGCGCGTCCGCGCGGGCCGCGAGCAATTCGGCGACGACGGCGCGCGTGCGCGGCGCGGCCACACGGACGTGGCGATCGAGATATTCCGCCAGCCTGCGCAGATCTTGTGTCGTGCGAACGGAGAAATTGCCGACGAGCGGCGCGCACGAGAGTCCGAGCTGTGCCGCAGCGACGATCAGATCCGTCGCAGCGTGATCGCTTTCGAACGCGACGTTGGCAAAAATCGGCGTCGCTTTGTTCACGGCGGCGACGTAGATCGTGTCGCGATCGCCTGCGCCGAACGCCAAACCGTATTGATCGACTTGGCCGAGCGCGCCGTAGACTATGTCGGCAGGCACGTGCGGCGCATCGAGCCCCATCACGGCCACGTGAGTGAAATCGCATGCGAACGCGGCGAGCGCGGCGTTATCCCAACGCGCTCCTATGGTGCCGCCTGCGATGCCCGCGACCTCACCCGCGCCTGACGTAAATGCTGCAAAGTCAACGACGGCATTGTCCGGCACGCACCAGAGCAACGAACATGCGGCTTCCGGCCGGCCGAATCGTTCGGCAAGATCGCCGATGACAGCGCGCGCAAACCGAGCATCGTCAGCGCGACCAAGCTCGATCTGCAGCGCTGAGGGCGTGCGGCGGTCCGGATGCTCTGCGACGATCGCGAGCACCGCTTGCCGTTTTCCGATGGTCACGTACGAACGAACCTCGAGCGGGCGGCGGCGCTTTTCGAAAGGTCCGCCTGGTGAATGCGTGGCAGTTGGGGCGCGGATGCATTTTATTTCGCTTGGGTTTTCATCACGGCCTGCGACGCTTGCGCTCTTCGCGATGATCGCTGTGTTGCTTGTCGCTGTTCCTATTGTCGCGTATTGGCGCTCGCGACACGATGAGCCCAACCGCGCAGAAGAACGCCGCGTGAAGCACGCCCGCTACGCCCGCTCTCTCGTTGTTATCTGGGCGATCACGGCGCTCGCGCTTTATGCCCTACGACTGTATGGTATGGGCATCGCCGACGTCGGTGTTCGCGCGCCGCACGAACCGTGGCAGTACGCGTTCGGATTCGCGGTGCCGGCGCTGTTCGCGCTCGCAAACGTCGGGCGCACGAGCATCTCGCCCGAATACTTGCAACGGGTGCGGCGCGTGATTCCGGTGGATGCGTCCGACTGGGTCTGGTTCGTGCCGGTCGCGTTGACCGCCGGGATCTGCGAGGAGTTCCTCTATCGCGGCTACGCGCTGACGCAAGTCGCGGCGCTGACCGGCAGCTTGCCGGCCGGCTTCATCCTTTCGAGTGTGGCATTCGGGTTCGCGCACATCTATCAGGGCCGGATCGGCGTCATCGGCACGGCGATCACCGGCGCGCTGTATGCGACTGTTTTCCTAGTCACCGGGTCGGTCGTGCCGTGTATGCTCGGACACATCGGTCAGGATGTCGTGGCCGGACTCTTGTATTCGCGCCGCATCCGCGCCGAGGACGCACGCGCCTCGGACGCCGTATGAGACACGTGTCGGAGTAAGCGGTAGGGCCCACTATCCAGGCACTCGAAGAGGCTCGGGCTCTCGAAGGAGGCCGGCGCCACGTGACCTACGTTATTTGCGAACCGTGCATCACCGTCAAAGACAAATCGTGCGTTGACGTGTGCCCTGTCGACTGCATCCACGGCGGCGAAGAGGACAAGATGCTCTTCATAGATCCGACGACGTGCATCGACTGCGGCGCGTGCGTCGCCGCGTGTCCGGTCACGGCGATCTACGCCGAGAGCGAAGTACCCGAGCAATGGACGAACTATACGAAGGTCAACGCGGACTACTTCGAGCCAAAGTAGTTGCGGCTTCGTCCGATTTCCGGTCCGATTTTCTTTCCGATTTTCTGAAGGGGCCGACGCTAGTCGGCCCACGTTTTTGTTCGCGAGATGCTATCGAGCGTAACCCGCTCTCGGCATCACGACCGGGTGATCAATAGCCGGTTGATTGTTATACACATCTTGTTGGCGGCTCTCAACCGTCGTCTGCCGCGACGCGAGAATCCTAATATCCCCGTTATAGTGACAATCATGGTCTTGGTTATCGTACTAATTCTACTCGCGAGCGCGGTTTACGTCTTGTTCGCTCACTAGGCTACTAGAGTTAACCGTCCGAACGGCGTTTTTTGACGCCGACGAATTTCCAACCGAATCTTCCTTTGATGCACAGATGGCCGTGCGTCACGTCGTGGTCGGCGGGCGAGGAGACTTTGACGATCTCGTTATCTTGGGCGTGCACGGTCAATGTGCAGCCGACGCCGCAGTAGCCGCAGATCGTGTCAGTCTTGGTCTGGCGTGCTTCATCCCACGTGCCCGCCTCGCGCATCTCGTGCTCGCTCACGAACATCAACGCGCCGGTGGGGCAGACGCCGATGCAATTGCCGCAGTAGACGCACGCCGAATCGGGCAAGCCGACGTTGAACTCCGTTGAGATGTGCGCATCAAACCCACGCCCGGCGGTGGCGATTGCAAACGTGTTCTGCGCGTCGGATCCGCACGCTTCGACGCATTTATAGCAGAGGATGCATTTCGAATAATCGCGGACGTAGAGCTCGTTGTCGACCTTGACGGGTTGCCGCACCGTACGCGCTTCGGCGCCGAACCGCTCCGGCTTCGCACCGTAACGTTTCATCTGACGCTGCATATCGTCCGCCAGCGAGACATCGACGGACGACGCCAAGAATTCCAGCACCATGCGCCGGCTCGCGCGAACGCGCTCGCTATCGGTGCGGATCTTCATACCGTCTTCGACGACGCGCGAACACGCCGGTACCAATGTTCTCGCGCCTTCTAATTCCACAACGCAGACGCGACAGACGTTCACCGGTGTGAGCGTCTCCAGGTAGCAAAGCGTCGGCGTATCGACACCGACTGCGCGGCAGACGTCGAGAATCGTGGCGCCGGCCGGCGCCGTGGTAGCGACGCCGTCGATCTCGAGTGAGAATCTCACGCCGGTATCGAGCGAGATGCTCACGCCGATCTCCCCGCGCCGAACACCGGGAGTTTTGCAAGCGCAGATTCGACCGCGCTCGATGCTGTCTGGCCTAAGCCGCAAATCGACGCGTCGCGCATGACTTGGCCGATTTCGTGGAGCAAGCGCATTTCATCATCCACGCCGGCGCCATGCGCGAGCGCCAGCCGATCGAGCGACTCTTCTTGGCGAACGGTGCCGATGCGGCACGGCACGCATTGGCCGCACGATTCGTGGCGGAAAAATCTCGCGATGCGGCGCACGATTGCCGCCAAATCGACGCTCTGGTCGAAGACGATCACGACACCCGAACCGAGCGCAGCCTTCACCTCGCGCATGCCCGCGAACGTGAGCGGCGCGTCTAACTCGTCGGGCAACACGAACGCGCCAGCCGCACCGCCGACCAATACGGCCTGCAAAGCAGCGCCACCGCGCACGCCGCCCGCGCGATCGAGCAGCGCGCGCAGCGTGGTGCCAAACGTCACCTCATACAATCCCGGTTGCGCCACATGGCCCGAGACGCAGAAGAGCTTCGTGCCCGCCGCGTCGGGCGTGCCGATCGCGGCATACGTGGCACCGCCGTTCGTCACGATGTCGAGCACGTTGACCAGCGTCTCGACGTTATTGACGACAGTGGGCTTGCCGAAGAGACCCTTGCGCACGGGGAACGGCGGTTTGTTGCGCGGTTCGCCGCGAAAGCCTTCGATAGAATTGAAGAGCGCGGTCTCTTCGCCGCAGATATACGCACCCGCGCCGCGGCGGACTTCGATATCAAATCGCAGGCCGCGTTTCATCACATCGGCGCCGAGCAGACCGGCGGCGCGCGCGGCCGCGATCGCCGCTACGATCCGCTCCCGCGCACGTCCGTACTCGCCGCGGATGTAGATGTAGCCTTGTTCGCTGCCCACGGCGAACGCCGCAATCGTCATAGCCTCGATGACCGCGAACGGATCCTCTTCCATCAGCACGCGGTCTTTGAACGTGCCCGGCTCAGATTCGTCGGCGTTGCAGACCACGTAATGCGGATGCTCCGGCTCGCGCGCGACGGCTTCCCATTTCCTTCCCGTGGGGAACGCCGCGCCGCCGCGCCCGATCAATTTCGAAGCGAGAATTTCGCGTATCACGCCGTCAGGTCCAAGATCGAACGCGCGAGAAAGCGCGCCATAGCCTCCGGCGCCGCGATACGCATCGAGATCCAACGGATCTCCGCGCCCGATGCGACGTAGCAGCCGCAATTGCGGTTCGCCGGCTTGCGGCAGCGAGCACGGTTCGTCGACATCGATCCCGGCTGAGTTCCCGAGCGCGGCCTCAGCGGAGTTCGCGAGCGCGGCTTCTATGGAAGCAAGAGCGGCGGGCGCAAGGGCCGCGACGCGCGGTTTCACACCAGCAGATGTGAGCAGCGCCGCCGGCGCTTGCTCGCAAAGACCCAGACACGGGCTACGTAACCACGCCGCACCTGAATTGGACGCGCCTTCCGGGCCAAAGCGTTTTTCGACATCGCCGATCAATGCGTCGCAGCCGGCCGCCATGCACGCCACGTCGTCGCAGATGCGCACAGTGAGCGGCGGCAGCGGCTCGGTGGAAAGAAGATCGTAGAAACTGACGACGCCGAACGCATCCGCGGGCGGCACGGTCAGGCGGCGACAAATGTAGCCGAGCGCGCCTCTGCTCACCCAACCGACCCGATCGGCGACGGCATGCAGCGCTGGCAAGAGCAGATGGCGCTGGCTTCGCGCCTCGCGGCCGCTCACGCCGTTCTCAAGATACGGTCCGAGCAGCGCGTCCACAGCCGCTCGTTCTTCGGCCGTGGGCTCGTCCGTGAGATGATGGAGATCCACGCTTACTCCCCGGCGGTCGCTGCGCCGACCTCGAGCTTATCTATCCTCACAGCTGTCGCCTTGAACTCGGCGGTGCCCGATTTCGGATCATTCGCTTCGATCGTGAGCATGTTGGTCTGGACGTCGAAGTGGAAGGTCATGAACGCAAGGCCCGGCCGCACGGTATCGTCGATGCGCACCGGCACTTCGACTGAACCGCGGCGCGAGCGGACGCGAACGCGCTCGCCGTCGCGAACGCCGAACCGGAGCGCGTCTTGTGGACACAGATCGAGCGATTCGCCGCGCCGCAGCGGCGACGTATACTGCCCCGTCTGCACGCCGCTGTTGAAGGAATCCAAGCGGCGCCCCGTGGTCAGAAGCAGCGGAAACTCGTGGGTGATCTCGTCCACCGGCGCCTCGAACTCGACCACGTTGAACGGCGCGCGGGGACCGCGGACCGGATTCTCCCAGAGCCGCGCGTGCAAGAATTGCTCGCCCGGATGGTTTTCATCGTAACACGGCCAGCGCAAACCGTCTAGCGCTTCCAAGCGCGCGTACGACATGCCGGCGTGCATCGGACTCAAGGTGCGCAGCTCATCCCAGAGTTGTTGCGCCGTGGGTGAACCCAAGTCGTGGCCGAGCCTGCGCGCCACGTCACACACGATATCGATGTCATCGCGCGCGTTGCCCGGCGGATCCACCGCTTTGCGCACGCGCTGCACGCGCCGCTCGCTGTTCGTGACCGTGCCCTCGGACTCGCACCAGCCGGTCGACGCCGGAAGGACGACGTGGGCCATTTCGGCCGTTCGCGTCAGCGTGATGTCCTGCACGACGAGGTGGTTGAGGGATTTCAGGATCGCCTCCGCGCGATGGCGATCCGCTTCCGAAACCGCGGGATTCTCGCCGACGATGTAGAGCGTGCGCAATTCGCCGCGTTCGGCCGCGTCGAACATCTCGTTGAGACGCCAGCCGCGCTCCGGCGGGATCGTCACGCCCCACGCTTTGTCGAATTTCGTGCGCGCCGCATCATCGCTCAGCGCTTGAAAACCGGGCAAGCGATCGGGGATCGCCCCCATGTCGCCGCCGCCTTGCACGTTGTTCTGTCCGCGCAACGGGTTCAAACCGCTGCCGTAGCGGCCGACATGACCGGTGAGCAGCGCGAGGTTGATAAGCGCGAGGACGTTGTCGGTGGCGTTGTGGTGTTCGGTGATGCCGAGCGTCCAGCAGATGACCGCTCTCTCTGAACTGGCAAACGCGCGCGCCGCGGCACGAATCGTCTCTGCGGGAATTCCCGTGATGGACTCGGCGCGCTCTGGCGTATACGATTGTACGCACGCGCGGTAGGCTTCAAAGCCGGTCGTCGCGTTGGCGATGAATTCGCGATGCTCCAGACCGAGCCGGATGATCTCGTTTGCCATCGCATTTGCAAGCGCGATGTCTGCCCCGACGTTTATCGCAAGCCACGAGTCCGCCCACTGGGCAGTCACCGTCTTGCGCGGATCAACGACGAAAAGTTTCGCGCCGCGGCGCACTGCCTTCAACACGCGGTGGAAGAAGATCGGATGGGTCTCGCGAGCGTTCGAACCCCATAGGAAAATACAGTCGGTGTCTTCGACTTCTTGGTACGAATTGGTGCCGCCCCCGGCACCGAACACCGCCGCCAGACCGGCGACGCTAGGGGCGTGTCAGGTGCGGTTGCAGCTATCGATGTTGTTGCTGCCGACGACCGACCGCGCGAACTTCTGCGCTAAATAGTTGAATTCGTTGGTCGTCTTGGAGCAGCTGAACATGCCGAACGCCTTTGGCCCGGATACTTTCAGGGCATCCGAGAACCCGCGGGCCGCTCGATCGAGGGCTTCATCCCACGTCGCCACGCGCAGATCGGCGCCGTCACGGACCAGCGGGTCCGTGAGCCGATACGCTCGTTGTTTCACGCTTATTCGATCCTCCGTGGCGGCCGAGGTTCAGCGCTTGCAGCGTCTTGTCCCACTTCGGCGAAGTGGGGCATGGTAACTCAGCCGGCCGATTAAGGCGTGCCTCAAAAAGCGCCGATACTTTTAGGAGAAGTGGGCGGGCGCACAGGAAGTCCGCCGGCCACCGGTTGCGGGAGACGGGGTTCGGATTTGCCGACGTGCGCGACGAAGTGAAGAACCGCTTCGGCTGGCTGCTCCGTCTGATGGGCAGCGCTTCTCCATTGCCGCAGGCCCGCGATCGCGAAGAACAGCTCGGGCCCCTTCCGCTCGGTCCGACCGAAGAACGGCCGCCGTCACCATCCGGCACAACTGAGCACGAAGACGATTTCGAAGCGCTCCTCAACGAAAACCGCATCCGCACCGTTTTCCAACCGATCGTCTCGCTTACCGACGGCACCGTCTTCGGTTACGAAGCTCTCTCGCGCGGCCCGATCGGCACGCACCTTGAAAGCGCCGACTCGCTTTTCCAAGCCGCACGCTCTCGCAAACTCACGCGTCAGCTAGAACGCATTTGCCGTTTCAAGGCGATCGCAAGCGCGTCGAGTTTACCGGCAGGGTGCTATCTATTCCTGAACATCAGCCCCGGCGTACTCGAAGAACGCAATGCGGGTCTGTCGCGCGACGTGATGGACCAGCACCGTCTTGCGCGCGAACGCATCGTCTTGGAGATCACGGAAAAAGAGGCGATCAACGATTTCGATCTCTTCAAGCGAACGTTGCTGCACTACAACCGCCAAGGCTTCAAAGTTGCGATCGACGACGCGGGCGCCGGCCATAACAGCTTGCGCGCCGTCACCGAAGTGCGACCGCACTTCATCAAGCTCGACATGGCGCTCGTGCGCGACATCGACCGCGATCGCGCGAAGAACGCGCTCGTCTCCGCCATCATCATGTTCGCGCGGCGTATCGACGCCCGCGTGCTGGCGGAAGGGATCGAGACCGTCGAGGAATTGTCGTCGCTGATCGAGATCGGCGTGGACTACGGTCAAGGCTATCTTCTGGCGCGCCCCGCGGCGGCATTCGTCGAGCCAAAGCAAGAGATCGCCGCATACATCCGCGAGCGCGCGATCGCGAGCCGCACGATGCCGGCTCCCAAACGGCTTGCGATCGGCACGATCACCCGGCGCGCGCCGGCGCTGCCGCCGAGCGCATATACGAGCGAAGTGCTCGAAATATTCGACCGCCATCCGGATCTGGACAGCGTCGTGCTGACGGAGTTCGGCGCGCCCGTCGGCCTCGTGAGCCGTACCAAACTCTACGAGCGGCTCTCGCATCAGTTCGGCTATTCCATCTATTCGAAGCGGCCGGTGCGGCTCGTCATGGACGACTCGTATCTGTCGGTTGACGCGAAGGACTCGATCGACGACGTCGCGCGCAAGGTCGTGCATCGCCGGCGGACTGAGCTCTACGATGAGATCGTGGTTTTGGAGAACGACGTCTACGCCGGCGTGGTCTCGGTACGCGATCTCTTGCACACGATGACGGAATTCCAAGCGTCGGTCTCGCGCCACACGAATTCGCTCACCGGCCTGCCGGGCCGAGCGCTCGTCCAGGCCGAGATCGAGCGGCGCGCCGCATCCGGACGGCCGTTCGCGCTGCTCCACGTGGACATCAACCATTTCCGCACGTACAACGACCGGCACGGCTATGGCCGCGGCGACGAAGTCATCCGCGCGCTCGCCGATTGTCTGGTCACCGCAGCGCGCGATAGCGATGCGGCGAGCGGATTCGTGGGCCACATCGGCGGCGTGAACTTCGTCGCGTTGTGCGCGGAAGACCGAATCGAGCAGATCGGCCGCCACGTCCTCGACAATTTCAACCGGAAGATCGCCGCGCTGCACGTCTCGCGCGATCTGGCCGTGATCGGAGAAGATCCGCTCGCCGGACCGACGGAAGTGACGCTCGCGCTGGTCGGCATCACCGCCAACAATGTGACCGCGCCGTCGTACGCCGGTCTTGCCGGCCGCGCGCAGCGCTATAAGCGCATCGGCCGCGGCACGGCGCAGGACTCGTTCGTTTTGGACGGCAGATTCATCGTAGGCAGTGCGGGCAACATCACGTCGCTCGGTCGCCCCACGGCGGGGTAGATATTCGACGCTTTACCATTCCCTTGACACCGCGCAAAACGGAAGGGGCCGACTAGCGTCGGCCCCTTCAGATTCCTAGGGACGAAACGTGGGCCGACATAAAGTCGGCCCCTTCATTGGGTCCTTCAAGAAATTACGGGAGTCGCGATACCGCTAGCTGGGTTTCGACCGCGCCGGCCGATGATGGTGCGACGCGATACGCCGCACCGGTCGGAGTCGCGCTGACGATCGTGTGCAGCGCCTCATCGACGTAGTGCAGCGCGACCCCGTCGTCGGCCGCGATGCCCTCGGGAAGCGCGCCTTCGGAGACCATCCGGTGAAACGCCGGACGGCGTTCGGGCTCGACGTCGTAGTGCGGGCAATTGCTTCCGCGCAAGAATCCGAGGCACTGGAGCGGCGTCAGCGGACCGGGCACTGAATCGGTCACGCCCGAATCGAACCAGCAGATCGACCCGGCGCTCAATCCGGCGAGCACAATTCCCGAATCGTACGCTTCGCGCAGAATGCCGTCGAGCGACCATTCGCGCCAGAGAGCGAGCATGTTCTTCGTGTTGCCGCCGCCGACATACAAGGCGTCGTGCTCGAAGATGAACGAGCGCAGATCCGCACTCGGCGGATCGAAGAGCGAGAGGTGCGCCGGTGCGCACACGAGCGTGCCGAACGTATTGTAGAATCGTTCGATATACGTCAACGCGTCGCCGCTAGCGGTCGGGATGAAGCAGATCTTCGGCCGCTGCAATCCGGTGGACTCGAGCACGTAGCGATCGAGACGGCGATCGTCCGGTGCCGACGAGAAGCCACCTCCGCCCATCGCGATGATCTGTCGCTTTTTCACCAGTGCCGCCTCTTACGCTGAAAGAGGGTCGCACTCATGCGCGGTCTGCGCCGCGTTTCGCGAACGGTAACGTAAACGTGAACGTCGTGCCTTCGCCTTCGGTGCTCGACACCGAGATGCTGCCACCGTGCGCTTCGATCAATCCCTTTGAGATGACCAGGCCGAGACCTGTCCCCGGACGATTGCGCCCGCCGCGGTCGACTTGCGAAAACTTCTCGAAAAGCCGCGGTAACGCGGACGATGGTATGCCGACGCCGGTATCGATGACGTCCACGCGCAGGAACGGGCCGTCGGAGCGAACGCGCACCGTGACGGCGTCGCCGCGATGGGAATACTTCACCGCGTTGGAGATCAAATTCGACATGATCTGCTCGACGCGATCCGGATCCACGACGACCGGCGCCAGACCGCGCGCGAAATCCGCCGTCACGGCAACGCCGTACTCTTCGGCGTAACCCGCGACGCCGGCGACGGCGCGCTCGAGCAAACGCGTCGGGTCGCACGGCTGCTTGCGGATCGTCAGCTTGCCAGCTTCGATCTTCGACGCATCCAACAGATCGTTGATGAGCCGCAGAAGACGCTCGGAATTGTTGCGGACCATCTGCAAAAGTTCGAGCGCGCCGCTCGCATCGGCGGGCACTTGCTCGAAGAGCAGCGCGGTAGCGCCTTTGATCGAGGTCAGCGGCGTGCGTAATTCGTGGCTCACCGTGCTGATGAAGTCCGCTTTCAGCTGTTCGACTTCGCGCGCGGCCGTGATGTCGCGAAACGCGTGGACCATCGCCGTCACCGCGCCAGCGGCGTCGCGAAGCGGCGACGCGGAAACCGCCACCCAGCGCGACGTCTTGCCGAAGTAGACTTCGTAGTTCTGGACCGTCTGCCGCGACGCGCTGTCGGCTGAAGCCGCGTCGAACGCTGCCCGATCCAGATCTTCGAGCGATCGTCCGCGCCGATCGACGCCGCTGACGACGCTGTACCCCTGCGCCATGGCCTCGTCTTCGGGCACTCCTGCGATTCGGGCGGCTGCGACGTTCCAAAGGATGATCGAACCGTCCGCCGCCGTGACGTACACACCGTCCGCTGTGCCCGCGAGGACTTGTTCGAGCGTCGATTTCTGATCGCGGATCTCGTCGAACATCTTCGCGCGCCCGAACGCGAGCGCGAGCTGGCCCTGGACGAGTCGCATCGTCTCGAGATCGGTGGACGAGAATCGGCGCGCCACGCGCGAGACAAGTTCCAGCGCCCCCACCACGCGGCCGCGATCCAACAACGGCAATGCGACGACTTGGTTCACTTCGAGTTCCGCTGCGACGCGCTTTACGCCCGCGGCTAGATCGCTCATCTTGATGTCGTCGATGACAACGATTTCTCCCCGCGCGATCGAGCGCCGAAGTGCGCTGTCGGAATCGCCGGCAATCGTTCTTTCTGCCGTCGTCATGTCCGTCGGCGCAATACCCGCGCTGGTCACGGCGTTGAGAGCGCCGCGCTGAGGGTCGAAGCGCCAGAGCACGGCGCCATCGGCATCTAAGATGGAGAGCGTCGAGACGAGCGTGTCATGAAGCACGGCGTTGAGGTTGGCGGCGCCGTGCAACGCGGCGCTGACGTCGTTGACGCCTTTGAGTTGGACATTGAAACGGTTGATGGCCGCCTCGCCGTCTTTGCGCAGCGAGATGTCTTTGAGCACTCCGCTCACGGCGACGACGTCGCCGTGCTCGTCGGTCACGGGCGAGGCCGTCAAGATGTAGCAGCCCGTCGAGCCGTTTTTGGAGCGAAGATCGGTCTCGAGTTCCATGCTCTCACCGGCGCGCGCGCGCTTGAGCACGTTGACCGCGACGCGATGCAGGTGCGGCGGCACGACGAGGTCGTTGAGCGCTCGGCCGATCGCTTCATCTGCCTTGAAGCCGAATTGCCGTTCGGCGGACGTATTCCACCCGGTGACGAAGCCGCGACGGTCGACCACGAAAATCGGGTTGCCGCTGTTGGCGACGACGGATTCGAGGTGCGCCGATTCGCGCAACGATTCGACGGATGCGGCGAGTCCTCGCAATTGCGTTCTGCGCAACGCCGTGCGCGCGCGCTCCAGTTCGAGCAGCGCGGCTACTTGGGCTGCGGCGCGGCGGGAGCGCGAGGCGAACGCGACGTCGTCCGCGTCGGACTCCGACCTGCGCGAGATGCTAACGGCGGCGATGCAGACGTCGTCGACAAGCACACGCTGGATCGATCCGCCCGGCATAGGCGACGGGAGCCCGGCGACGCAACAGACGAGCGCGTGTTCCTCTTCAGCCGTAAGCGCGTCGTAGCCGACGACGATCTTGCCATCTTGCGCAGCGATGCGCAGCTCCGGCTCGAGATCGGACTGTGGCACGTACAAGACAGCCCGCTCGTCGCGCGCGTGCGTCACTAGTGAGAAAAGCGAGGTCAAAGACTCGGCGAGGCCGGCAATGCTCGTATTGCGGGACGCTTGAAGGCGTTCAGAATGAGAAGGCGGACGAGCGATGCCCGCCCGTCGAAGCGCGCTCATTGTATAGGGTATCGGCAAACGTAGGGACGTGGAGGGAACAACTCTGCCCCGCCAGCCCTATAGGATTGACACTCCATTGGACCCAAATCTATGATGCACGTCACACGGAGCTGTATTTCGTAGTCTTTCAGTTACCGGAGTCGCGCAGTCAACGGATTGACGAATTATGTCGCTTATGGATTCCCTTCGCCAGGTCTTCGGCGGCCGCCGCGGCGGACAGAACGGCACACCGCGCCAAGCCATACGGCTCATGGTCAGCCATCCTGTGCGCATGCGTCTTGCTTCGACATCGGCCGACCAGCCAGCGTTGCTCGAAGATCTCTCATCGACTGGAGCGTGCATCCGCACCGCTACGGTATTCCACGTCGGCGAATCCGTCGTGCTTAACGTGAACCTCGCGCCAACGCTTCGCTTTGAGCAAGCCGCTAGAGTCGTCTATGTCTTGAAGCAGCAGAGCAGCTATCAGACGCGTTGCGGTCTGCGCTTCATGGATCTGCGTCCGGAAACACGGATCAAGATCTCCAACTACGTCGCACAAGAACGCCACGGCCGAGCCTACGGCGTGCAGCCATTCTCGCACGGAGCCGAACCCGCCTAACGCCGCTCGCGAACCAGGCAGCGTCCGCCGCGCCGCAGAACGGCCGCGTCGTGCATCTGGTCGCTCAGTCGTTGGATTTCGCGCTTTCTCACCGGCCGGAGATCGTCGTCGCGCTGCGCCAGCACATCGCATTGAGTGCGGCCGCGATCGCGGCGGCATCGGCCATCTGTCTGCCGCTCGGCGTCGCCGCGTCACGTAGGCCGTGGGGGCGATCGGTGATCACCGCAGTCAATGCGGTGCGCGTCATCCCGAGCCTCGCATTGCTTGCGTTCGTTCTTCCATGGCTTGGGCTCGGCTTCACAAGCGCGTTGATCGCGCTGATCGTGCTTGCATGTCCGCCGATCCTCGTCAATACCGACATCGCATTTCGCGGCGTCGATCAATACGCGATCGAAGCCGCCCGCGCGATGGGCATGTCCGATGCGCAGATCCTCTTGCGCGTGCAGACGCCGCTCGCGTTGCCCGTCGTCTTTTCGGGCTTACGGCTGGCTTCCATCGAAGTCGTCGCGTCGGCGACGCTAGCGACGCTCATCGGCGCGGGCGGATTGGGCGATATCATCATGGCCGGTCTCGAACTTGAGCAACCCGCTGAATTGCTCGTCGGCTCTCTCTTAGCTGCACTGCTTGCGGTCGCGGCCGCGGCGGCTTTCTCCGCGGGCGAGCGTCTCGCGGTCGCGAGGTCGTGAGGTCGTGATACGCAAGCTCATGTCTTCCGTGCCAGTCATGTCGCGCGGCTCCGCGCTTTCCGTGTTAACCGGAATGGCGCTGTTCGCGGGTTCGTGCGCGACTCGCCCGCCGTCGGTGAAAGTCGGCTCAAAGGATTTCACTGAAGAGCTCGTGCTCGGCGAACTCTACGCGATCGCGCTCGAACACGCCGGCTACTCAGTCGAACGTCATCTGAATCTCGGCGCCACGCCGATCGCGATGGAGGCGATGCAGCGCGGCGACATCGATCTGTATCCGGAGTACACGGGCACTGGGCTTGTCGTCCAGCTGAAGCGGCCGCCGATGAGCGACCCGTCCAAAGTCTTCGACGCCGTGAAAGCGGCGTACGAAGCGCAGTACGCGATGACGTGGCTCGCGCCGGCTCGCATGAACGACTCGCAAGCACTTGCGATCACCTCCGCGTTCGCTCAGAAGAGCGGTTTGCGCACGCTCTCGCAATGTGCGCGCCTGGCGCCGCACTTGCGCTTGGGCGCCGGCGTCGAATTCTTGCAGCGGCCCGACGGGCTGCCGGGATTACAGCGCGCGTACGGCGGTTTCCATTTCGCCGACGTCAAGGTCACGGCGCTCGGGTTGAAATATAAGGCGCTGCTCGCCGGCCAGGTCGACGTCGCGCTCGCCTTTGCGACGGACGGCGAAATCGACGCTGACAAGCTCGTCGTGCTCGCAGACGATCGCAAGTTCTTTCCGCCATATCAAGTCGCGCCGGTCGTACGGCTCGACGCGTTGAAGCGCTTTCCAAATATCGCGCCGGCGCTCGATCCGATCGCGCCGCTGCTGACCGACCCTGCCATGCGCCGCATGAACTGGCGCGTGGATGGCAACGGCGAGGACCCCGCAGACGTCGCGCGTGATTTCTTCATGCGCGTCGTGCTATCGCCGTCGCGTTGAGCGCATCTCCGCCGGAGATCCGATTCGACGACGTCGTCAAGACGTTTGGCGGCGCTGCGCGGGCGGCGGTGAACGGCGTGACGCTTTCTATTCCGGGCGGCACCTTCGCGGTGATCCTCGGTCCGTCAGGCTGCGGGAAGACGACGCTGCTCAAGACCGTCAATCGCCTGATCGAGCCTTCGTCGGGTTTTATCTTTGTGGGGGGCGTCGATACCGCGAGCGTGGACCCCGTGCGCTTGCGCCGCGGCATGGGCTACGTGATCCAAAACGTCGGCCTCTTCCCGCACATGACCGTTTCCGAGAATATCGCGACCGTTCCGCGGCTCGTCGGGCAAGACGACGCGCAGATCCGCCGGCGCGTCGATGAGCTGATCGACGTCGTCCATCTCCCGCCGGCTGAGTACCGGGAACGTCGGCCGCGCGCGCTCTCGGGCGGGCAACAACAGCGAGTGGGGCTTGCGCGTGCGCTTGCTGCCGATCCGCCGATCCTTTTGATGGACGAGCCGTTCGGCGCTGTCGACGCGATCGAACGAACGCATCTCCAAGACGAAGTCGCGGCGCTGCATGCCCAGCGCGCGCGGACCGTGCTATTCGTGACGCATGATGTCGACGAAGCGTTCCGGCTCGCCGACCTGCTGATCGTCATGCGCGATGGCCGCGTCGAACAGAGCGCGCCGCCGCTTGCGATGCTCGCACGCCCGGCCACGGCGTTCGTCTCGGATCTTATCGGCGCGGACGACGTCGTGCGACGTCTGCGCGCGATCCACGTCAGCGCCGCGCTGGAACCGGCCGGCGAAACTGATGCCGCCGATGAGCCATCCGTCGATTCGCATGCGTCGCTGGGCGACGCGCTTTCGCTTCTCTTAGACGGCGCTGCGCGGCTTGCCGTGCGCGACGGCGCCGATCTGCGCGGAGTCATCACGGTCGCCGGTATTCTTCGCGCTGCTCGCCGCGGCGCGACTGCGTCGTAGGCAGATGTCGTATCTTCTGTCGCATCCTGGCGCCGTGTTCGAAGCTTTATTGCAGCACGTCGAACTTGCTGGAACTGCGCTTGCGATCGCGGTCGTGGTGGCGCTCCCGATCGGCATCGTGCTCGCTCGCGCGCGCACCGTCCGCCCAGCCGCACTCGCGCTATTGGGTGCGGTCTACGCGGTGCCGAGCCTCGCGTTGTTCGCGCTGCTCGTGCCCTCTTTAGGTCTCGGATTTGCGCCGGCCGTCACGGGTCTCGCCGCATACGCGATCGTCATCCTCATCAACAGCGTCGTCGCGGGCATCGTCGGCGTCGACCCCGCGGTGGTGGAATCCGCGCGCGGCATCGGCATGAACGGCGCGCAGGTGCTGTGGCGCGTCGAGTTCCCGCTCGCGCTTCCGGTGATCGTCGGCGGGTTGCGCGTCGCGGCAGTCGCCGTGATCTTCATCGCGTCGATAGCAGCGCTCGTGGATGCGGGAGGGTTAGGAACGTTGATCCTCGCCGGCATCGATCAGAACAATCTGCCGAAGGCGATCGCGGGAACGGTTGCCTGCGTTGCACTCGCGCTCGTCGTCGACGGGTTGTTGCGGCTGACCGAACGCCGCCTCCGCACCGCGGACTGAAGGCGCCCTTCATTCCACAAACGATTTCAAACGGGTCAACGCTTGATCCCACTGCTTTGAAATCTTGGCCAAGTAGCGTCGCACTTCTTCGAGGCGCTTGGGCTCGAGTTGCCAGATCCGCTCCCTGCCGTGGCGTTGGCTGCGCACCAGGCCGGCTTCGAAGAGAGCCTGCATGTGTTTTGTTACGGCTTGCCGCGAAATATCGGCGTCTTCCGCGAGCTTGGTTACGGAGAGCGGGCCGCCTTTGCAGAGCTTGATGACGATCTGCAAGCGCGATTCGTCACCAAGCGCCGCAAGGATCGGGGCGACGCTCATGACTGCGGGAGCAGGATGTATTTCTCGACGAGCTGCACGATCATGCTCCAACCCTCTTCGTTGGCTTCGAACGCGTCGACACGACGATCGATCGGAATCGCATCGAAGCCCGACTCGACAACCGTCAGCTTTGTGCCGCCTTCGGCCGGCTCAAGCGTGAACGTCACGGTAGTCATCGGTTCCTTTGAGTAGTCGACTGCGGGATCGAGCGCGAAGGGATGCCAACGAAACGACAGCACGCGCATAGGTTCCACGCGTTCGACGAAAAAGGAGACAGGCGTCCCGGCGTATTTCTCTTGCATCTTCGCCACTTCAGCGTCAACCGTCGTGGGTTTGATCTTCCCTGTCACGTGTGCGCCCGTTGCAAACGTGCCGTTCAGGTCCATGCCGAACCAGCTGCCAAATTGCTTTGCGTCGCTGATCGCGCGCCAAACCCGCTCCTGCGGCGCGCTCAAAACCAACTGTTTTTCGATGCGATCGGTAGATACTGTCATGTGCAACCTCCTGGTTGCGCATCAGTGTAACACAAACCCAAACCAAACGCAACCCCTCGGTTGCACTTCCCGATTGCACTTCCCGGCTGAAGGGCCCTTTCGCTACACCGCGCGGAGGAGGCTGCTGCTGAAGCGCTTGGCTGAATCGGTCCACGTGTGGACGAGGTCGAAACCGCCGCCAGCGGCTAACGCCCGGAGCGTCGGCTTATCGTACTTGTAAGATGACTCCGTGTGGATCGTCTCACCCTCTGCGAATTTGACCTCAAGCTCTAGCGCATTGACCCGCACGGTCTGCGCCTGCCTGCTCACGAGGTGCATCTCCATTCTTCCGTTCGGCTCATCGTAGCGCGCCAGATGATCGAATTGGTCGAGGTCGAATTCGCCGCCCAATTCCCGGTTGATGCGAGCCAGGACGTTGAGGTTGAACGAAGCGGTGACGCCGAGCGGATCGTCGTACGCTGCTTCAAGCACCGAGCGATCCTTTCGGAGGTCGGCACCGAGCAGCAGCGCATCGCCGGGCGCAAGCACGCCGCGCAGTTCGCGCAGCACGGCGATCGCGACGTGCGGTTCGAAGTTGCCGACGTTCGAGCCCAAGAACAACGCGAGGCGCCGCCCATCGCTCTCGCGCGAGATCCGTTTCAGACCCTCGAAATAGTCGGCGGCGACGCCGCTTACCTTGAGCGCAGGAAACTCGCGGCTAAGCGATTCCGCACTCGCCTCGAGCGCGGTCGTCGAAATATCGATGGGACGATACGTAAGCGTTGGTTGATTCGCGAGTGCGGCCGCGATGATGTGGCGAGTCTTCAGCGCACTGCCGCTTCCGAGTTCGACGATGTCGAACGTTCCGCCGACCGATTTCACGATCTCGCCGGCATGCTGTTTGAGGATCTCGTCTTCAGCGCGCGTCAGGTAGTATTCCGGCAACAGACAGATCGCCTCGAAGAGCGCCGATCCGAGTTCGTCGTAGAAATATTTAGCTGGGAGCGTTTTCGGCGAAGCGGTCAGGCCGGCTCTGGCATCCTTGGCGAAACTCACCGCCGCCAGTTGCCCGGGCCGTGCGGAGGTCCCTGCGCGCCGCGCTCGAACCGCGCTCGGCATGGAGCAGCGCATCACGTTCGATGACGGTGCGTACACCACGCTTGAGTCGTGGGGGACGCGCGGGCCCGCGTTGCTCTGCGTTCACGGCATGACGAGCTCGCGCAAGGCGTGGGCCCGACTGGGAGAGCACTTCGCCGGCGCCTATCGCGTCTTCGCATACGACCAACGCGGTCACGGCGACTCTGCCGAGTTCACTAGACCGATGTCCCTCGAACGCGGCGTGCGCGATCTCGATGCCGTGGCGACGCACGTCGATGGCGACATCGCGGCGCTCGTCGGCCACTCGTGGGGCGGAGCGATCGTCATTCTCGCCGGTCCGGCGTCGCGTGCGAGCGCCGTGATCGCAGTCGATCCCGTGTTGCGCGTCGTGCCCGGCACGTGGCGAGCGGAATATCTCGAGGACGCCGAGCGCGACTTCGCACTGCCATTCGATGATCTGGCAAAAGATCTGCGGCAGCGTCTCGCCAGCTGGCCGGCGATCGATGTGGAAGGCAAGATGCACGCCGTGCGGCACATGACCGCCGAGCCGATCGCACGGCTTGCGACCGACAATAACGTGGATGAGGGCGGTTGGAATCTTCTCGCGCGGACGGCAGCCTATCCGAAGCCGCTCGTTGTGATGGCCGCCGGGCCGGCGGACTCCGTGATGTCTGCCGATGACCTACGTGAGTTGCGCGCGCGCGGCGGCGCGAACGTGTTCATCCGCCAATATCCCGATCAAGGGCACAACCTTCATCGCACGGCGTTCGACCGCTTTACCGCTGATATCGAGAGATTATTGCAGAGAGGCGAACCGTAGTAGTAGGGCAAGCATCGCTTGCCCAAGCGGGAAAAATGTGGGCCGACATAAAGTCGGCCCCTTCCAATCGGGCCCCTTCAGTTTGGATTCTAGGCCGTCGCGTGTTGATGCAGGTCGTGCAGATCTTCGAGGATGTTCAACGTCACCGCGTCTTTGACGCCGGCGTTCTCCAGGCCGATCGTCTCGCGGATGTGCTTGCATGTGTCGTCGCCGTGGTTGTAGCCCAGCACGGCCGCGTTGTGCTTCTTGATCGTCTCTGAATCGGTTTTGCCGTTCGTCTTGACCCACGACTCGAATTGGATATACGTCGGCTTGCTGGCTTTGACATATTCGATCACTTTGCCGCGATCGAGACCAAGCGCCGTTATCGTCATCTGGTCAAATCCTTGCCCACAGTAGTCGTGGCCCTCGGGCAAAAGCCCGGCGTTGCCGAGCGTGAGTTTTGTCCACAGGCGCGGAAGGTGCGCGACACCGAGCGGTCCCGTCGTGGACGAGCTGATGATCGGGATGTATTTCGTGGAAGTTGCAGTTGCCATGGGTTACAGTGACCTCCGGTGGTCGAGCGAGAGTGCAGTAAGAAAACCGAGTTACGTTCTTAAAGCCGCTGACCGGCGAGATGCGAAGGTGAGTTCGGCGATCCCCGACTTGTCGAGTTCGCCGAGCCCAGCCGCGCGCATCGCGTCGAACTGGCGCTTCGTCGCCTCGGCGAGCGGCAGCGAAAGTCCGGCGTCGTGTGCGAGATCGAGCGCTATGCCGGAATCTTTCGCCGCGTGCGCCGCCGAGAAAAAGCACGCGTGATCGTGGTTCTGCATGTCCTCGCCGTCGGTTTCGAGGACGCGCGAGTTGGCGCCGGTCTGCGCAAAGATCTCGCGCAGCATCGTCAGATCCAGCCCGAGCGATTCGCCCAGGCCTAACCCTTCGGCCAGGCCGGCGGTGTTGATGTTCATGACCATGTTGACTAGAGCTTTGACCTTCGCGGCTTCGCCGGCTTTACCGACGAAGCGCAGCGAAGAACTCATCTTGTCGAGCATGGGTTTGACGCGCTCGAATGCCGATCTCTCGCCGCCGCACATGAGATAGAGGGTGCCGGCGCGTGCCTGTGAGATCGAACTGGCCATACACGCTTCGAGTGATTGCGCGCCCGCGGCCTTCGCCAGTCGCTCCACTTCGACGTGGATGCCGGGCGAGACCGTCGCGCAGTTGACGAAGATCTTGCCCGCAGCGCCTGTCAGAAGCGAGTCGCCGGTCGGCGCGAACACTTTACGCATCGCGGCGTCGTCGGTCACAACGGTGATGATGACGTCCGACGCTGCGGTTACGCGAGCGAGCTCGCGGACCAATTCCGCTCCAAGTTCGCGCGCGACTTCGTCTGCGACGGACTGATTTGCGTCGTAGAGCGCCACGACCGGGTATCCCGTCTCGTGCAGACGCCGGCCGATGTTCGCGCCCATGCGCCCGACGCCGACGATGCCGATACGGGGAGTTGCCGCCATGAGCAAACTATCTCCTGACAAGGGGGCCGCTTTGATTCTTAGCGGCGACGGGGCGGACCTCTACGTCTTCGATCCGTGGGCCGACCTGAAGTCGGCCCCTTCAGGCTGACCGTGGGCCGACATGAAGTCGGCCCCTTCAGTCGGCCCCTTCAGTCATTTACGGGTAGACACCGCGCAACATCGTCGCTTCCGCGACGCGGCCGACGGCGAGGACGTAAGCGCCTCGGCGCATGTTGATCTTGTGCTGCTTGGCCTTTTCGTACGTCGCCTTGAATGCGCGCACCATGGTCCGTTTGAGGCGCGCGTTCACCTCTTCTTCGTCCCAGAAATTCTCCTGAAGATCTTGCACCCACTCGAAATACGAAACGGTGACGCCGCCCGCGTTCGCGAGGATATCGGGCAGCACCATGATGCCGCGATCGAAGAGAATGCTGTCCGCTTCGGGGAGTGTCGGGCCGTTGGCCGCTTCGGCCACGACCTTCGCTTTGATGCGCGGCGCGTTCTCGGCCGTGATGACTTTCTCGAGCGCAGCGGGGATGAGCACGTCGCAATCGCACTCGAGCACATCCTTGTTCGACATCGCGTCGCCGCCGCTGAAGCCGACTACCGATCCCGTTTCCGATTTGTGCGCGATGAGTTTCTTCACGTCGATTCCCTTGGCGTTCGCGATGCCGCCTCGGCTGTCGGAGACCGCCACGATCTTATAGCCGGCCACGCTCATCAACTCTGCAGCATGCAGACCGGCATTGCCGAACCCTTGGATCGCGACGCGAGCGCCATCGGCCGAGATGCCCAGCTCTCGCAACGCTTCGTCGATCACGAACATGCAGCCGCGCGCCGTGGCCTTGTCGCGACCGAGCGATCCGCCGATCGCGATCGGCTTGCCCGTCACGACTCCGGGGATCGAGTAGCCGCGCATCATGGAGAAAGTGTCCATGATCCACGCCATGATCTGCGGTGTCGTATAGACGTCGGGGGCAGGGATGTCGCGTTCGGGCCCGATGATGATCGATATCTCACTCGTGTAACGCCGGGTCATGTGTTCGAGTTCGCGCATGCTCATGTTCTTGGGATCGCAGATGATGCCGCCCTTCGCTCCGCCGAATGGGATGTCGACGAGCGCGCACTTCCACGACATCCACATCGCAAGCGCTTTGACTTCGTCGAGCGTCACATCCGGATGGAAACGGATGCCGCCCTTGGCCGGACCGCGCGACATGTTGTGCTGCACGCGATAGCCTTCGAAGACGCGATACGACCTGTCGTCCATCTCGCACGGCACCGAGACCGTGAGCACGCGCTTGGGTGAGCGGAGAAAAGCGTGGATGCCCGGGTTGAGCTCGAGCAGCAGTGCGACATCATCCAACTGTGCCTGCGCCATCTCCCAGACGTTGCGCGAACCTTGCGCTGCGGATCGATCGATCGTTGACGACATGAAGATCCTTTCGCGTGTTTAGACGAGCACGACAGTGCGTTGCGGCCTAGACTCTAGTGGGTCAGGGCTGCTTGGCTTCTGCGGCGAGGGGACGAAACTCCCGTCAGCATGCGTGCGCGAGATCACGCAAACGGCGAATGCGTCGACCCTGCATTTGTAAGGGTTTGGTGCCGAAGACAGGACTTGAACCTGCACATCCTTGCGGACACAAGTACCTGAAACTTGCGCGTCTGCCAATTTCGCCACTTCGGCGCCGAACGTTTAGGTTCGAAGGGTCAGGCTTCGCTCCTCCCCTCACTGACGAACGCAGGAGGGCGCTGCGTATGCCGCCCGTAAGCGTTCGATGTGAGTTCCCCGTCACGGCCCGTCAAGACGAGTCTCGAGCAAACGCTTCCGCGCGCTTCGTATGTCGATGAATCCGAGTTCGCGCGCGAACGCGAGCGCATCTTCGTGCGCGAATGGTTTTTCGCTTGCCGTGAAGAGCGCGTGACGAATCCGGGCGACTACGTGGCGATCGACGTCGCCGGCGAAAGCGTCTTCATCACCCGTGCTAAAGACGGCATGCTCCACGCGCACTTCAACGTCTGCCGGCATCGCGGCAGCCGACTCGTCGCAGAAGAATCGAGTGGTTCGCTGCCCGGCGCGATCCGTTGTCCGTATCACTCGTGGACGTACGAGCTCGATGGGCGGCTGCGCACAGCGCCGTTTCTCACCGAAGAAGACGGGGTTTTGAAAGACGAGCTTCCGCTGCACGCGGTCGACGTGGACACGTGGGGCGGATTCGTGTTCGTCAATCTTTCGCTGCACAGTCCGCAACCGGCGCGCGCATCTTTGGCCGATCAGCTAGACGGCGTGCCGGCGCGGCTACAGCGCTATCCGCTAGCCCAACTTCGAACGGGCAAGACGCTGCACTACGACGTCGCGGCGAATTGGAAAGTCATCCTCGAGAACTACAACGAGTGCTACCATTGCGCTGGCGTGCATCCGGAATTGTGCGCGGTGGTGCCTGCGTTTCGCGTGAAAGGCGGCGCCGATCTCGACTGGGAGCGCGGCATCCCGCATCGCGAAGGCGCCAACACGTTCACGTTCAGCGGCACGACTTCGCGGGCGCAATTCGCGGGGCTCGACGAAGACGAGCGCTCGCGGCATAAAGGCGAACTCATCTATCCGAACTGCATGTTGAGTCTCTCCGCAGACCACGTGGTCGCGTTTGCGCTCTTCCCGCGCGGCCCCGCGCGCACCACGATCGTGTGCGACTTCTTGTTCCATCCTGACGAGATCGCAAAATCAACGTTCGATCCATCCGATGCCGGCGATTTCTGGGATCTCACGAACCGCCAGGACTGGGCGATCTGCGAGAGCGTCCAGCGCGGCATGACGTCGCGCGTCTGGGAGCACGGTTTCTACGCGCCGATGGAGAGCTGGAGTCTCGACATGCGTCGCTATATCAACGACCGGCTGGGGGAGTAGTGGCGCGCGACTATGATTGCATCGTGCTCGGACTCGGCGGCATCGGAAGCGGTGCCGCTTATTGGCTCGCGCGCGGCGGACGCTCGCGCGTGCTCGGCCTAGAGCAGTTCGAATTCGGCCACGTGCGCGGCGAATCGCAGGACCACTCGCGGATCATCCGGCTCTCGTATCACGCTCCGAACTACGTGCGCCTCGCGAAACGCGCCTACGAATCGTGGGAAGCACTAGAGTCGGACGCAAAAACGCGCGTCGTCCTCAAGACCGGAGGGTTGGATCTCGGTCCGCGCGTGAGTGCGATTCCGCTGCAGGGCTACGCCGACGCTATGACCGCGTGCGACGTCTCTTTCGAGCGGCTCGATGCGCACGAGATCATGCGGCGCTGGCCACAGTTCACGCTGGCCGACGATATCGAAGGCCTCTACCAAAGTCAGAGCGGGCTCGTCATGGCGGAGCGCGCCAATGACGCGCACCGGCGCATGGCACGCGCGCACGGCGCGGTTCTCCGCGACAACGCGCCCGTCGAGTGGATCCGCGACACAGACGGTGAGTTGGAAGTCCGCGCCGGCGGCACGACCTATCGCTGCGCGAAGCTCGTGATCGCCGCAGGACCGTGGTCGAACAGCGCGCTTGCGAATTTCGGACTTCGGTTGCCCCTTGAAATCACAAAAGAACAAGTCACGTATTTCGCGTCGCCGCACTTAGCAGCGTTCGCGCCGGAACGGTTTCCGGTCTGGATATGGATGGATGATCCATCGTTCTACGGATTTCCCGTGTTCGGTGAGGCAGGTCCGAAAGTTGCGCAAGACGCCGGCGGCCTGCCTGTGGATCCGGATTCACGCACGTTCGAGCCGGACACAGAGAATCTCGCGCGCGTCGAGAACTTCATGCGCCGCTATCTGCCGACCGCGCTCGGACCTGTGATCCGCACGAAGACGTGCCTCTACACGCTTACACCCGACCGCGACTTCGTGGTCGATCGCATTCCCGGTCATCCCAACGTCTCGTTCGCGATCGGCGCCGGCCACGCGTTCAAGTTCGCGTCGGTGATCGGGCGCATTTTGGGAGAGCTCGTGGTGGACGGCGGTACCGCGAGCGACATCGCTGGGTTTTCGGCCGAGCGCCCCATCTTGCGCGAGATCGATCCGCCCAAGACATACATGGTGTAGCGGTGAAACGGCCGGTTCGCGCGAATCGTTGACGGAGTAACATGAAGAAGCTGCTCGTCATCCTCGCCTTGGTCGTCCCCGTCGCAGCGCTAGCCGCGACTCCCGTTCCGTATCTGCCCGTGCCCAAGGGTGCGGCCGTGATCTTGAACACAGGCTCGACGAACGCGCTTGGCTATCGGATCGTCATCCAGCAATCGGGCGCAGCCGAGTACATCAAGGGCGACAAGCGCGCCACCACGACCGTGCCTATGGCCGTGACGACGAAGTTCTTCACCGACCTGCAAGCGGCGATGCCTCTGAAAGTCCACCCCATGATCCACTGCATGAAGAGCGTGTCGTTCGGCACGTCCCTCTTCGTTTGGTGGAAGGGTGCGCGATCATACGATCTCACGTGCGGCACGAACATCCTAACGAACGACGCATATGACGTTGCCCAGGCGCTCGGACTCTCCGCGGCCATGCGCATGCCGATGCATCCGGTACCCGCGCTGACGAACGAGCCGCGCGTACCCGTCCCCGCCCCATCTTCGAATCCCTAACTCGTAGGGGTTTTAGCCGAACCGTTCCAATAGCGTTCCCAGCGAATTCCTACCGGTACCCGCAGCTGAGCGGATTGGGAGGACGACGTGGGAGTGGTCAGTATCGCCTGTTACCGGCCTAAGCGCGGCAAGAAACGCGCTTTAGAGCAGCTGATGCGCGATCACGTCAAGACGTTGCGGCGCGAATCGCTCGCGACGAAGCGAACTCCGATCATCGTGCGCGCGAAGGACGGCACCGTCCTCGAGATCTTCGAATGGAAATCGCACAAGGCCATCGACAAGGCGCATAGCAATCGCGCGGTACTCGCGATGTGGGAGCGCTTCAATGCCGCGTGCGACTACGTCAAGGTCAGCGATGTCGCCGAAAGCCGCGACCAGTGGGCTTCGTTTGCGCCGCTTGATCTTTAAGATCGCGTTTCCATGAAACGCGAATCTGACGTACCGGATTTCGAAAAAGAACCGGGATCGTCGATCTGGTACTTCAGGCCGGACATCGGTCGCGATGTCCTGCAGATCGCGATCATCGCGTTGTTGTATGTCGCGGGCGCGAAGCTCGGGTTCTCCTTCGCGTTTCAGACCAAAGAAGTCACCGCCTTTTGGCCACCCACGGGAATCGCCGTCGCGGCTTTGTTCTTGCTCGGACTGCGGGTATGGCCGGGCATCTTGCTCGGCGCATTTTTCAGCAACGCGATGATGAACGAACCGCTTCTCACCGCGGCGGGCATCGCTATCGGCAACACACTTGCTCCGGTCGCGGGCGTCGCGCTCGTCAATCGCATTGGCGATTTCGACACGCGTTTGGAACGCTTGCGCGACGTGCTCGGCCTCGTGTTGATATCCGCTATCTTCGCGATGACGATCTCGGCAAGCAACGGCACCCTCAACCTCGCGCTCGCGCAGATCATCCCGTGGTCTTCATTTGGTTCGGTCTGGCGGCTCTGGTGGGTCGGCGATGCGATGGGCGTCATGCTCTTCGCACCGCTCATCCTCACGTGGGCTTCCGGTCAGCGCTGGACGAGATCGCGATGGCCCGA
>Ga0210384_10000210_pt1 | contig 90700 bp, 83 predicted proteins | sample IncBWH2MmetaG_FD_160574 | JGI IMG/M metagenome (GOLD analysis project Ga0210384, IMG submission 160574) | Forest soil microbial communities from Barre Woods Harvard Forest LTER site, Petersham, Massachusetts, United States - Inc-BW-H-2-M | ecosystem: Environmental > Terrestrial > Soil >... | reverse complement strand
AGCTTGCCGGTGAGCGTGAGCTTGCCTTTGCCGTCGACGACACTCGCTTCCGTGCTGAGAATTGACCCGCCAACTTCGGTCCAGGCCAGTCCGGTAACCAGGCCGACTTCTGACTTTTCATGAGCCAGGGTGTCGCGGAATTTGATCACGCCGAGGAAGTCGTTGACGTTCTCGCCGGTGATGGTGATGTTATAGTTCTCGCCCTCTTTAACGACCTTGCGAGCGACCTTCCGACAGACGTTGCCGATTTCGCGTTCCAGGTTGCGCACGCCCGCTTCGCGGGTGTAGGAGCGGATGAGCCCGGTGATGGCTTCGTCGGTGAACTTGATGTTCTTTTCCGACAGGCCGGCGGCGAGCATCTGCTTCTTGACCAGGAACTGCTTCGCTATTTCGACCTTTTCCTGCTCGGTGTAGCCGTGCAGCCGGAGCACTTCCATGCGGTCCTGCAACGCCGGAGGAATGGTGTGCATCACGTTGGCGGTGGCCACGAAAAACACTTGCGACAGGTCGTATTCCACGTCGAGATAGTGATCGACGAACATGAAATTCTGCTCGGGATCGAGCACTTCTAGCAGCGCGGCCGATGGATCGCCGCGGAAGTCCATCGACATCTTGTCGACTTCGTCGAGCATGAACACCGGATTCTTCGTGCCGGCCTTCTTCATCATCTGAATGATCTGGCCGGGAAGGGCGCCGATGTAGGTGCGGCGATGGCCGCGAATTTCGGCCTCGTCGCGCACGCCGCCCAGCGACATGCGGACAAACTTGCGGCCGGTGGCCTTGGCGATCGACATGCCCAGCGAAGTCTTGCCCACGCCTGGAGGTCCGACGAAGCACAGAATCGAGCCCTTGGGATTCTTCACCAGTTGCCGCACCGCGAGGAATTCAAGGATGCGCTCCTTGATTTTCTCCAAGCCATAGTGATCTTCGTTCAGAACTTTTTCGGCGCGGGAAATGTTGCGGATTTCTTTGGAGCGCTTCTTCCACGGCACGGCCAGCAGCCAGTCGAGATAGTTGCGCGAAACCGTGGACTCGGCCGACATGGGCGGCATGGCTTCGAGTTTCTTGAGTTCCTGTAGGGCCTTGTCTTTGGTTTCCTTCGGCATGCCGGCAGCTTCGATCTTTTTCTTCAGTTCGTCGAATTCGCTCTTCTCGCCGCGGCCCAGTTCTTTCTGTATGGCCTTGATCTTCTCGTTGAGGTAGTACTCTTTCTGCGCTTTTTCCATCTGCCGCTTCACGCGCGACTGGATGGTGCGGTCGACGTTCAACTTCTCAATCTCGATGTCGAGCACGTCGGCGATGCGGGTCAGGCGTTCGGCCGGGTCGAAAATCTCCAGCAGTTCCTGCTTCTCTTCTATCGAGAGCTGCAGGTTGGCGGAGATCACGTCGGTCAGTTTGGCCGGATCTTCCATACGCACGGCCGAAATCATGGTCTCGTAGTTCAGGGCCTGGCACAGCTTGACGTATTGTTCGAACAGGGAAGTGACGCGCTGCATGCTGGCTTCGAGCGCCGGGTTGGCTTCGGTGCCGTAGCGCGCGACGCGCACCGTGGCCTGCATGAAGCCCTCGGTGTCGACCACCTGCAGAATCTTGCCGCGCTCCACGCCTTCGACCAGGACTTTAATGTTGCCGTCGGGCAGCTTCAGGCTCTGCACGATGTTGACGATGGTGCCGACCTGGTAAATCTCGTTGGCTTTGGGTTCGTCGATGGAGGCGTCGTGTTGCGTCGCCAGGAAAATCTTCTTGTCGGCGGCCAGCGCCTCTTCCAAGGCTCGTACGCTCGATTCGCGGCCCACCACGAACGGCGTCATCATGAAGGGAAAGATGACCACGTCCCGGATGGGCATCATGGGCAGCTTCCTGGATTCGAACTTTTCCTTGGATGTGGTCACTGAGTCTCCCTGGGATAACCGGCCAAACAACAATGCTACAAGAATTCTACCTTGTTGTGCTCGTTAAGTCGTTGGTCGTTAGTCGCTGGTCGTTTGCCAATCTGCTTGAGGCTCGCCAACGATGAACGCCTGTCGAAAACGACGAACGGCGACTTCCTACCCGGCTTTTTCCATCACGGTGGCGAATGAAGCGGTGCGCTTCTCCACCATTTCGCGCGTGACTTCAAATTCTTTTAACTTTTTCTGGCTGGGCAGGTTGAACATGAGGTCGAGCATGAGTTCTTCCAGAATCATGCGCAGGCCGCGGGCGCCCACCTTGCGCGCCATGGCCTGGCGCGCGATCGCCCGCAGGGCATCGTCGCTGAACTTAAGCCGCACATTCTCGAACTCGAACAGGCGCTGGTACTGCTTGACGATGGCATTCTTCGGCCGGGTCAGAATTTCGATGAGCGCGAACTCGTCGAGATCTTCCAGCATGCCCACGACCGGCAGGCGACCCACAAATTCAGGAATCAATCCGAACTTGATCAGGTCCTCGGGCTGGATTTCGGTGAGCAGTTCCTGGGTGCGCTTTTTCGAGTTGATCGCATCTTCTTTGTCCGCATCTTCGCCGCTCTTAAAACCGAGCGACTTCTTGCCGACTCTGCGGGCGATGATCTTGTCGAGCCCGACGAAAGCTCCGCCGCAGATGAACAGAATGTTGGTGGTGTCGACCGGAGTGAATTCCTGGTGCGGGTGCTTGCGCCCGCCCTGCGGAGGAACGTTGGCGATGGTGCCTTCCAGAATCTTCAGCAGCGCCTGCTGCACGCCCTCGCCGGAAACGTCGCGGGTAATCGAAGGATTCTCATCCTTGCGCCCGATCTTGTCGACTTCATCGATGTAGATGATGCCAGTCTGGGTGCGGCTTACGTCGCCGTCGGCGGCCTGCAACAACTTTAGGATGATGTTCTCGACATCCTCGCCGACGTAGCCGGCTTCGGTGAGCGTAGTGGCGTCGACGATGGCGAAGGGCACATCGAGCATGCGGGCCAGGGTCTGCGCCAGCAGCGTCTTGCCCGTTCCGGTGGGGCCGATCAGCATGATGTTCGACTTGGTCAGTTCGATGCCGTCGCCGGTTTTCTGCCGGTTCATGAAGATGCGCTTGTAGTGGTTGTAGACCGCGACCGCCAGCTTCTTCTTGGTCTGCTCCTGCCCAATGACGTACTCATCGAGGAAGGTCTTCACTTCCTGAGGCTTGGGGAGCTGGTTGGGCGTGCTGCTGGCGGGAGTGGCGGTGCGGTCGTCTTCCAGAATGGAATTGCAGACCGCGACACACTCGTCGCAAATATAGGCGCGGGGATAATCGCTGGGCGACGAGATCAGTTTGGCTACAGCGTCCTGCGACTTGTGGCAGAACGAACAGCGTAGAATCTCGTCTGAGCCCGACTTGGTTTTCACTCGGCTCTACTCCTTGAATCTTTTTCCGGTATCACCGACTCCCGGTATGACCGGACCCCAACGACCCTCGGCCCGTCCCGCATTTTTCGCTGCCGACTTCCGTCAGGCGCGAAGGCCGATCATACCGCTTTTGTTGTCTTATAGATGATATCGTCTATGATTCCATATTCCTTTGCCTGCTGCGCGTTCATGATGAAATCGCGCTCAACATCCTTCTCGACCTTGTCCAGTTTCTGTCCACTGTGCTTCGAGAGTAACTGGTTGGTAATCTCCCGCATGCGCAGGATTTCCCGGGCGTGGATGTCAATGTCGGTGGCTTGTCCCGACAAACCTCCCATCGAGGGCTGATGTATTAGAATTCGTGAATTCGGCAGTGCCAATCTCTTTTTAGGTTCGCCTGATGCCAAAAGTAACGCGGCCATGGATGCCGCCTGGCCCACGCACAGGGTCATGACATCATTTTTCACGTACTGCATGGTGTCGTAAATGGCCATGCCGGCCGTGATGGAGCCACCGGGAGAGTTGATGTAAAGCTGGATATCTTTCTCGGGATCTTCCTGAGCCAGAAACAACATTTGGGCGATCACCAGGTTGGCGATGTTGTCGTCAATCGGCGTGCCGATGAAGATAATGTTGTCGCGCAGCAGCCGGGAATAGATGTCGTAGGCGCGTTCGCCCCGCCCGGTCTGCTCAATGACCATCGGAACGAGCATCATGTGTGCGTCGTTCTTGTTCCCATCATTTTGCTTCATGTTCACCTGTCACACTCCGCCCCGACGCAACGGCTAGCTTGCAGGGGAGGGTTCGAAAGTGGTCCGCGAGATTTTCCGAACTTAACTCCGGCCTTACGCGGACTGGTGATACAGAAAATCGAGGGTCTTTTCGCTGCGGATTCTGTTCCGGATTCTATCGAGGCCCCCATCCTGTGTCAAACGAGCGCGGACCGCCTCCGGCGTCTGTTTTGTCTGCTTGGCGAGGGCTTCCAGTTCATGGTTTACCTCATCCTCGCCAACCTCGATTTTTTCCAGATCCGCGACGCGTTCCAGTAACAGCGACGACTTCACATCCTGCACCGCCTGGTCTCGCTGGCCGGCCCGCAACCGGGGCAGGTCCATCTTTTTCAGGTCCTCCATCTTCATGCCCTGGGCCGCCAGCGCGCGCAGGCCGCGTTCCAGGCGCACATCGATTTGCCGGTCGACCAGCGACTCCGGAACTTCAAACTCATTGCGCTTCACCAGTTCGGCCACCAGCTTGTCTTTGGCTTCGCGCTCGGCATCGTGCTTGCGCTCGGCCTGCATGTTTTCGCGAATCTGTTTGCGGACCTGGTCGAGGCTAGTGAATTCTCCCAGTTCTTTGGCGAAGTCGTCGTTGATCTCGGGCAAGTTCTTCTGTTTTATCGCCTGAATCTTTACGGTGTAGACGAACGTCTTGCCCGCCAGGCGCTTGTCGTTGGTGTCCTCGGCATAGCTCACCTCGAATTCACGGTCCTCCCCGGCATTGGCGCCGAGCAGGTTCGCGGTGAACTCGGGCACGGTGTTCTTGCCGCCGATTTCGATCAGGACTTCGTCCATGTGCACGGGCTGGGAGGTGCCGTCATCCACTTTCGGTTTGCCATCCATGGAGGCTTGGGCGAAATCGCCGTCGGCCAGCGGACGCCCTTCGACCGAGGTGTAGGTGGCGTGCTGCTCGCGGACATTGTTCAGCGCGTCTTCGACTTCTTCGTCCTTCACGACAATTTCGGGATGGTCGGCGCGAAGCTCCTTGTAGCCTTCGACCACGATCTCAGGCAGAACCTCGAAGCTGGCCTTGAAGCGCAGCGGCTCGCCGTCATGAATGTGCAGGTCGGTCACGCGGGGCTGCGACACTGGAATCATCCCCAGCTTTTCGGCTTCCTTGCGGAAGTGGCGCGGGACGAGCGCTTCGACCACGTCGCTCTTCAGGTCTTCTTTGAAGCGCTGCTTGATGATGGACGCGGGCACGTGCCCGGAGCGAAATCCCGGCAGGCGGGCGACCTTCTGATACTTCTGGATAATGATTTCCATTTCGCGAGTGACTTCGTCGGCCGGAATTTCGACCGAGATCTCGCGTTTGACGCCGTCTTTTTTCGCGTCGGCTGTTTCTGTGGGACTCACGATTGCCCTTTCGGCTTGCCTACGAACGTCTTCTTCCAAATCTCCCGGGATCGTATTCCGGAGGTCCTCGCGCCGAGGAACCGATCCCGTTCACACGCCGTTAATCTTGAGTGTAAAGACTAGGGAGAGCAGCGTCAAACGCGAATGGGGTGGAAGGAGAGGGCCGCAAAACCTGGGCGCACTCGACGGTCTGGAGCCGCTTAGTTATCTAATGTTTTGTGGAAGGCGCTGTGGAAGTTGTACTGGGCGGAGCGGTCGCGGGCTTGGCGTCTCCACTTCGCGTCATGTTGAGATTTGTGTGGTGCAGAAAATAACCTTCGCCAAAACCATCCAGCCGGTTGCCATCCGCCGAGAGGGTCAGAGCGTAGCTCTGCTGATTCGTGCCGAGGAGTCGCTTGAGCGTAACCGCCGTTCCATCGACGCTACCGGTGACCGGCGTATCGGGTTCGGATTTCCCGCTGCTGGTATGCCACGTACCCTCTAGCGTCGATCCCGACTGGCGTAGGGTAATTTCTCCCTGGAAGCGATCATCAAAGTGGGTGAAGCTCCAGGTGCCCGACAGGTCCTTAGACGCCTGGCTAGGTGCGGTCGTGGCACCGGACATGTCGTCCGCGGTATAGACTTTCTTGGCTGCCGTCCCGCTCGTTTCCTTTTTCTGGCGATTCTGACGTGCAGCGTCACCCAGGGACTGACCGGCGCACAGGGCGCACGCCAGCAGCAGCGCCAACCCAACGCCCGGAACTAGCCGCACAGCGCTCACATTCCCCTCAGATACCGGCTCGTGATTTTGCCTTCCAAACGGTACCCCGCGCCCCCCAGAGCGCAAAATTACGCTGGTAATCTCGCGTCGTGAGCTCGTTGAGTCCGTCCGCGCTCGGACAACTAAGGCGCGGGCACCTGCACCTTGGAGACTACGTTGGAATACCCGCTCTCTTCTTTGCTGGTATTGACTGCGGTTGTGGCATAACAGTAGGTCGCGCCGTCGACCACGGCGGAGTCCGTGTACAGGGTGCCTGTATTCAGCAACGCGTTGATCTTGGAGAAAGATCCGCAGGCACTGGCATACGCCGCGCGATAAATGTTATAGCCAGAGACATTCGAGGACGTGCTGGCACTCCACGACAGGTTGACCGAGTGTACGGGTGCAGCCGTGCCGGTTCCAGTGAGGGTTTCGACCGTTGTCGAGGACTGGGCATTGCTCGTGAAGGTAAGCGCAGCCGTCAGGGCGCCGGCGGCCTGAGGGCTGAACGTCACCGTAAACGCAGCGCTGTTCCCAGCTGGAATCGTAACCGGCAGCGACAATCCTCCGACAGTGAATGCGGCGTTGTTGCTGCCGACCGCGCTGACGGTAACACTCGATCCGCCCGCGGTGAGAGTCCCGGATGCGCTTCCGTTTGTGCCCACGACCACGCTGCCCAGAGCGAGGGAGGCCGGGCTGACGCCGAGCGTGCCGGCGGTCGTAGTTGTTCCAATCCCCGAGAGTGGAAGCGTTACCGTTGAATTCGAAGCCGTCGAGTAGATCGTGATTGTGCCAGTCCGAGTCCCGGCCGCCGTTGGCGTGAACTTTGCGCTGTACAAACAGGTTGCTCCCGGAGCCAGCGTGCCATAGTTGCAGGTGCCCTTGCCGCCCCAATTGAAGTCGCCGGCGGAAATCGAGTCGTTGGTAATGGTCAACGAAGCATTCCCCGTGTTGGTCAAGGTGGTGGTCAGGATAGGACTCGTCTGGCCGACCGTTACGCTGCCGAAGCTGATGCTCGTAGGATTCAGCGTCAAAATGCCGGCCGCCGTATTTACGGTCACAGTGGCGCTGGAAGATTTGGTATTGTCGGCGACGCTGGTAGCCGTTACGGTCACGGTTTTCGTCGCGGTCACGGTGGGAGCCGTAAATAGTCCGCTGGCGCTCACGGTGCCGGAGGTGGCCGACCAGGTAACCGCCGTATTGCTGGTGTTTGTGATTTGAGCGGAGAACTGCTGTGTTCCCCCGGAAGCCACCGTCGCCGTGGTGGGCGAGACCGAGACGCTGATCGCCGCGGTCGAAGTGGTAAAGACGTTGTCCAGGCCCGTGACCAGCACGCCAGTGGAGTCCGCCGACAGCGCGCGATAGTGGTAGGTGGCCCCAGCGGTCAGCGACGTCAGGGTAGCGGAGTGCGCCGTCACCAGGTTCGAGTTCAGGGCACTGCTGCTGCCATAGCTGGTCGTCGTACCGTACGCGATCTGCGAATTCGCAGGCACGGCGGTTGTCCAGGTGATGGTAGCGGTGGTCGCTGAGGTAGTCGCAGTGACGGCACTGATCCACGATTGTGCAAAGGCCGACGGCGCGACGAGGAAGACGAACAGAAGAGGAACAGATACTAACAGAACACGAATCAATCTACACATGGGCCCAATACAGAAACGATCCACAACCAGAAGAGCGGGGGGAGCGCTTCATCCGTTTCGTTAAAATTTAAGTTAGAGTTGCAACTCGATGATAGGGCGCGCAGAGCGCTTTGCGGCGCAGGATGTACTAGTCATTGGGACAATGAACCTTGGATTTTTCCGCGAACGGGAAAGTGAGACCACGGTGAGGAAGCGATTCCCGAGGTCGGAATCCACGATCTTCCTTGGCCGACCCTAACTTGGCTGATCTTATTTCGCTGATCTTGTTTCGCTCATCGGCACAAGGCCAAAGGCAACGGAGCCGATCGGCAAACCAAACCGGATTAGCCAATTCTCAGTGTGCGTAACCGCCTGTCAGCTAGCTCGGACGCGACCCCGACGCAAGAACGGGGGCCGGGGAAACCCTGCCGTCGCTACACGCGTGCCCCAAAAACGCGAACTGGCATTATAATTTCCGGCGCGCATCACGTTCCTGCGATAGAGGCGTCACTGCTCAAAGATTGTTTTACCGGGCGGGAAAGGAAATCTGGCCGTGTTAGCGACGAGGAAATTTGGCATCACCTGCCCGGTTTGCAAACGGTTCTGCAGCCTCGGCTACATTGAAATCGAGGAGAAGGCGTCGGTCGGAGAACTGCGCGCCAAACTGTTGCATGAAGGATGGAAGGGCGAATGGGCCCGCTGTGATGATATGAAGTGTGAGGGCCAAATATTCTGTCCCTGGAATCTGGCGGTCTTTCCCCGATAGGCCGCTGCCAGGTCAAGGTTAGGCTGGGCTCCGGCGCCCGTCTTCCGAAAATTCTTCAAACCTGTGTTTATGGCCTGCTACTCCCATGACTAGCTGCTTTCATGACTAGGAACTGGCTTACCGTTCTCAACCGCGAGGTTGTGGCCTGCACCCGCTGCCCGCGCCTCGTGGCGTATCGAGAGGAAGTCGCACGGGTGAAGCGTCGCGCCTATCTGAGTTGGGATTACTGGGGTAAGCCGGTGCCTGGCTTCGGCGATCCTGACGCGCGCGTCCTCATCATGGGATTGGCTCCCGGGGCGCACGGCTCAAATCGCACTGGACGTCCCTTCACCGGCGACGCCTCGGGCAACTTCATGTATCCCGTCTTATATGACACGGGATTTGCCAGCCAGCCCACGGCGACTGACCGCAACGACGGGATGAAACTAAAGGATCTCTACATTACGGCCGCTGTTCGGTGTGCTCCGCCCGACAACAAACCGCTGCCGGAGGAACTCGCCGCCTGCTCGCATTTTCTGGATCGCGAGCTGGCAGGATTAAAGAATGTGAAGGTCGTAGTCGCGCTGGGGAAGATCGGGTTCGAGGCTTACCTGAATTACTTGAAGCGCCGCGGCCTGCTCACCAGCAAGAGAGACTACGTCTTCAAACACGGTGCCAGTTACCGCATGCCCGACGGTAATGTGTTACTCGCGTCGTATCATCCCTCGAACCAGAACACCCAGACAGGGAAGCTCACGCGAAAAATGTTTATGGAAATCTTTGAAGAGGCGGCAAGGATTGCCGATAGATAACTTGAGGCGCCGCTCGTGCCGGATCGTTCACCCTTCCCCGCTCGGGGTATAGCCAAAAGGCTGGGTTGCGATCCGGAGCGGCGCCACTTTGACTTATGTGGGGCGGACACTCCCTGATGACATTTCCTGATTGTCATTCCGAGCGAAGCGAGGAGTCTGCTTCCTCTTCCCGCACAACAGCAGATTCCTCGCGCCAGAAACAAGGCGCTCGGAATGACAAATCACGGGAGTGTCGGCCCCACACGAACTACTTCAGCTTCGTTACCGTCACCTCAAGCTGAAACTGGCGTTTGGAGTTGGGATCGTCGACGCTGCCGATTACCATCGGTTTGCCTGGCAAGGCCAGAGTGCTGGCGTTAATTTTGAATTGCCGAACGACCGGACGGGACTCGTGGGTCCCTTGTTCTGGAATTGCGAAGTTGCTGATATCGGCCCGCACCGACATGGGTATGCCATCGGGGCGCTCGCCGATTCTGCACCAGATACTCGTGCCAACGTCCATATACTGAAATTGCTCGTGGCCCGATTCCACGGGGACCCGCGTGCCTATCTTGATTTCGTTGGCATCGTCGGCGTTCAGGTTAAGGGAATACTGGCGTGTGTTGATCTTCTTGCCGTCATCCAGTTCATTGACTGAAAAATCGAGGCGGTAGGCGTGCACCGGTTTGTCTTCGGCGCTCGCTTTCGCCGCGCTCTTCGCCTCCGCGTTGGACTTGGCTGGCACCTCGTCTTGCGCGCTCCCCGCTGCTGCCCAAGCCACCATCAGTCCTAGAATCGCAACTCTCCAAATCCCTGTCGTCTTGCGCATGGTTCATCTCCTTGAGTTTTTATCTTTACGTTTTTATCTTTCTGTCGTGTCGTTATTCCGTTCATTCAAATCAGCGGTTCGGTCGCGAGAGGGGAACGCGTTCATTTCTTCGAGTTGATCCCGCTGCAGCGCCTCGAATCGCGCCCGTGCGAGCAGCACCGCTCGCTCTGGATATTTCGCTACATAGTTTTCCAGAAGTTTTTCCTGCTCGCTCAGGGGCTGGGGCGAGGGAAACTGATCAAGCTTGGGTGCCGCCGAAGCCACGACGGCGGGATTCGCCCCTGGCGCGGCGATTTTTCTGGGCGCGTTTGGCTCCGGAGGCCGAACTTGCTTACTTCCGCCATTGGACGCAGCCTGCGTTGCTGGCTCTTGGGTTCCTTGCGTCGTAGTCGACGGATGACTCGCAATTACCGGGTGCGAGGGCTTGCCTGATCTCGAGGCCAGGGCCAGCGCCACCACGACCACGGCCGCCACCGCGGCGATCACACTCCAGCGCCACCACGCGCGATCCGGAACGCGGGTCCCCTCGACTCGTAGTCTGGCCAGGATCCGTTCTTCCAAGCCTGCCCGCGGTTCGACAGCCGCATACTTTGCCAGCACGATATCCAAATCGCGATCCAGATTGCGACCCAAGCCGCGATCGAAATCTCGACCTATCGCGTCGTTTTCCTGCTGCCTAGCCGCGTCAACCCGATTTTGATCCTTGTGCGCCATGGTCCCCTCTACTTCGTACCCAATCGTTCTGCCAGCTTTTCGCGCAGAATCTGCCGCGCCCGGAAGATTCGCGACCGCACTGCCGCTTCGTTGATCCCCAGAGTCGCGCCGACCTCTCGGGGCGACATCTCTTCGATCGTCGACAGGATCAGCGGCTGGCGTAGCTTGTCCGGGAGGGTTGCGATCATCCGCTCCAGCGCTGCGCTAACCTGAGTGCCGTGTACGGTCTGATCCGCCGGAATGTCGGAAGAAGCCACTTCTGCAATCGGCTTCTCCGGATCCTCCAGGGGAATCTCGCGCGTGCGCCCGCGCTGCCGGATCCGGTCGACGGCTACGCGCCATGCGATCCTGGCCAGCCACGTCTTCGGATCTTCCACCGCCCCGAGTTTCGAACTGTAGCGCAGCACCCGCATAAATGTTTCCTGCGTGGCATCTTCGGCGTCGTGGTGGCGGCGGAGCACCGCGTAGGCGATGCGGTAGACCAGCCGCGAATGCTCCCGGACAAGCGCTTCGAGCACCTCGTTGGTCCGCTCAACCCCACGGCGCTTGTCTTCACTGCGATCGTCTTCAGTGCGATGAATCGTTGCCACGCCGCTCAGGATCGACTCTCCCGCCACCACTCGTTTGCCCTCAGTCATGAAGACCGTCCAGAAGCTTCTTTTGTTCAGGAATTTCTTGGGAAGAACGGGCGGAAGAGACTTACTTGCGGAGGACTGTGTGGGAAGGTTATGTGGGGCGGACACTCCCTTCGACTTCGCTCAGGGCAGGCTCTGTCCGCCGCTCTTGACTTTGATTTTGATTTCTTGATTTTGATTTCTTGGTTTTGTACGCTGAACTACAAAACCAACCCCAACTTCAAGAGCGGCGGACAGGAGTGTCCGCCCCACATGAGCTAGAAGCCGACCATAACCGGCTCGGGCTCCAGGTGCACGCCCCAGATTTCTTCGACGCGGTGCTGGATCTGATCTCTCAAGGCCAGCACCTCCGCGGCCGTGGCTCCTCCGCGGTTGACGATGGCTAGCGCGTGCTTGCTGGAAATGCCGACGTGGCCAAAGCCGTAGCCGCGGGCGAATCCGGATTTTTCAACCAGCCACGCCGCCGAAACTTTCCGGCTCTTCTCCAGCGCGGGATAGCTGGGCAAAGTCAATTTCTTCGCTGCCGCCCGTTTCTCCAGATCTTTATGTTGCTCTTCCGAGAGCACGGGATTCTTAAAGAACGAGCCCGCGCTCTGGCAGTCGGGATCGCCGGGAACGATCAGCATGCCTTTGCGCGCGCGAATGTGGCGCACGGCCTCGCGCGTCTCGGCGAGATTGGGGCGAGTCTCGCGGCCTTCGAATTGACGTTTCAGGTCGGCATATTCAAGGCAGGAGTCACCTCCGGGCACTAGCGCGTAAGTGACCCGAAGAATGATGAATCGTCCACGCTCGGTCGTATTGAAGATGCTGGAGCGGTACGTGAAGCCGCAGGCCTCGCGGCAGAGCTCGCGGACCTGCCCGTCGTTCCGATCAAAGACCTCGACCGACTCGATGGTCTGAGAGACTTCCTGTCCGTAGGCGCCTACATTTTGTACCGGCGTGCCGCCCACGCTGCCGGGGATGCCGCTCAGGCACTCGACGCCTGCGCACTGCGCCATCACGGCGTACGAGACAAAGCGATCCCAGGATTCTCCTGCGCCCGCGTCGAACAGAACGTTACCTGCGTCGTCGTTTCCGGGACGGCGCTCGATGCCGTGGATGGCGACCTTCAGCACCAGTCCGGGCCATCCCGCATCGGCCACCACCAGATTGCTTCCGCCACCCAAAACAAATAGGGCCAGGCTCTTCGACTCCGCGAATGCGATCGCCTCCTGCACTTCGCCGGGCGACTTCGCGTCCACGAAGAAACGGGCAGGCCCTCCTAGGTGGAATGTGGTCAGCGGAGCCAGCGAGACATTTTCCTGAAGCAGCATGGGACTCGCTTCAATATACATCGCCAGTGTTTTCGCGGATTGCAGACGTGCCCCATCTATAGCTTCTTCCGTTCGGTCATCCTGAGCGCAGTGACTGCTTCGCGAATGCGAAGCAGTCACGGAGACGAAGGATCCCGCATCGGCAGAGTCAGCGATGAACGTTACAAAGCGTTCTCAGAGAAAGTCCAGCCCGGCTGCTTGGGAAGAACTCCCTGACGCGCCGGAGTTGCTTTTTTGGCGATAGGGATCTTTCGACTGCGTTGCCGTTCGCTTCGCGAACGGCAACTTCGCTCAAGATGACACGGGAGGTGATGGCGGGGAGTTACAATATATCCAGAGGAACAAATTTACATGCCGATGTATCCCGAAATTATGGTCATCCCGATGCGCGAGGAACTGACGCGCTTGGGAATCGAAGAACTGCGCACACCCGAGGAAGTCGATCAGGCGCTGAAGAACCGTCCGGGGACGACCATGGTCGTCGTGAATTCAATTTGCGGATGCGCCGCCGGACGCATGCGCCCCGCGGTTCGCCTGGCTATGCAGAATTCCATTCGGCCCGACCATGCTTACTCGGTCTTCGCGGGACAGGAAAAAGAGGCGACTGACCGCGCCCGCAGCTATTTCACTGGATATCCGCCATCTTCGCCGTCGATCGGAATTTTGCGCGATGGCCAACTCGTCTACCTGATGCCGCGCCGCGACATTGAGTCCCGCGAAGCCCCGGCCATTGCGGCCGATTTGAAGGCGGCGTTTGATAAGTTGTGCGGCAAGCCGGCCACGGTTTAGGCGCTTGCTGTTGCCGAGAGGCCGGGAGAAGCGGGGCTAGAGCCACAGGTTTCTTGACGCTCACTCCAGGCGCGGAAGCTCGGCTTCAAAGCTTGGAGAGAAGGGTTGGCCTGATTTGTGATCCTCATACCAAACGCCAAACGTCGGCTCGAAGCGATAGAGCTCTAGGCGGTCTTCGAACACCTCAATCTCAAGCGGGCCGCTGGACGTTACCTTCCATTGCAAACTAATCGAGCTCCAATAGCCTTTCGAAACGTCTGGAACAGGACAGCGGCCTTGAAGGAACGCGACCAAGTCTCGCGCATTGGAGATCGTGTTGTCGTCGAACGGTTCCTTGCTGTCTGCGATGATGCGACTGATCTCTGTCTCGACAGCGGGCCAGTTAGGTTCCGTCGAGGACATCGATCCTCCCTTCAAGTGAGCAGCCGTATTCTCGTTCTCGACCGACTTTGATGCGCTGCACTGACGATGTCAGCTAGTGCTACTTCTTCGTGCTCGCCTGGAAAGACTTCACCACAATCGAGTTCGGCTGCATGCCGACGGGGATCAGCGTCAACAGCGAGTATTCCGTCGTCTCCAGCGTCCGGCGCGGCCTGCGCTTCTGGATCACCGTCACGTCGCCGGACTGCGTGTCGAGCACCAGGATGTAGTTCTGGTCCGGGGTCAGCACCAGTCCATCGGGACGGCTGCCCACGGTCAGCGTGGCGATGCGGCGGCCCATGTCGATGTCATAGACCGCAACGCTGTTCGAGCCGAAGTTCGTCACGTAGAGCCGCGAATTGTCGAGCGTGACCGCGCCGCGGGACGGGCGCTGGCCGATTTCCTGGCTGCTGCCCACCTCGTCGTTCCCGGTCTCGATGATCGAGATGCTGTCGGAGTCGAAGTTGCAGACCATCAACTCGCCGCCGTCGGGCTTGAGTGTGAGGCTGACCGGAGTGCGGCCAACGTCGAGCAACGCCATCAGACGGTCGCTTTTCGAGCTGCCGTTCTGCAGAGCGATCGATGCAACCTGCGAAGATCCCGAGCAGGCGACGAAAGCCTTGCTCGAGTCCGGCAGGATCGCGATGTCTTCCGGCTGCAGGCAGACGGGAAGCGTGGCGCGCACGCGCAGCCCCTTGGCGTCGATCAGCGACACGGTGTTGTCGGCGCGATTGCTGACCACGACCGTGGAACCGTCGGGCGAAACCCGCGCCAGGCCCGGCGCAGCGCCCACGCGCACGTTGCCGATCACCGTCCGCTTCTCGAGATCAATTACGCTGATGTTCGACGAGCCCGAGTTGGCGACGTAGGCGCGCTTGCCGTCCCCGGCCACGTCGATGAAGTACGGTCGCCCATGCACGCCGATCGTTGCCACCACAGTGTTCGCCTCGGCGTTGATCACGCTGACATTGTTCGATCCGGTGTTGACCACGTAGATTTCATTTTTCTTGCTGTTGGCAGCGATGCCAGTGGGCTCGCTGCCCACAGGGATGGTCTTCGCCAGCGCAAAGGTGCGCAGGTCAATCACGCTGACCGTGTTGCTCTTGCCATTCGTGACGTAGGCGTACTCGCGGTAGAGAGGTCCGTAGTCGGGCAGAGCCTCCTCGCGGAAGTACCACCATCCGAGCCCGGCCAGGATGGGAACGAAGACTGCGATGAAGAGGAGTTTTCTCAAGGTGGATTCAGTATTAAGAGAAGAAAGCTTAGCAGAACTTGAACCGCAATTTATGTCAGCTCAATTACCTTCAATTCGCGGACTTGAGAAAAGTGGCGCTTGTTGAAAGTCGCGACCGCACTGCCACGCTCCAAGGCCGTGGCGGCCACAATGAGATCATAGGAATCAATCATTTTGCCGGAGGACTCGAGGCGGGCCCAGAGGCGGGCATGCTCCATCGCGGTCGCTTCCGTGTAAGGAAAGATTCGAACTGAACTCAAAATCCTGCGAAGGTACGCTTCTCGCTCAGCTTGGAATGCGCCTGTCGCACGTTCCGCGCCGTGCCACAACTCAGCCACCGTAATCGCGGCCACCGCGAACTGCTCGCTCGACCGTGAGGCTGTCCATCGCTTCAGGTCGAAGGATTTTCTTTCGTCCCGAATGATGACGTCGGTATCGAGGATTATCGCCACCGGTCCACCGGAGGTTTCAGCATCTTGCGGGCCCGCTGTAGATCCTTTCGCCATGCCTTTGCGTTTTCCGGCGATAACTCTAGACCAGCCAGCGCCTCCGCCAAGTCGCGGCCGGCACAGGTTTTTTCGTCGGCCGGCACAAGGCGGGCCACCGGCGTTCCATTTTTGAGCAGGACGAACGTCATGTCCTGATAGCGGACGCGGTTCACGCAGTCGGCAAAATTGCGGGCGGCCTCCGTCACAGAGATGGGCGTGGTTTTCATAAAATCAGATTATCAGATTATACGCGCAAATAACAATATTCCTCGGCGGGCCTTGATTCAAGGATGCTGGTACAAGCCAAAGTCGACCTCAACGGCGATCTCGGCGGAAACAGGCTTTCCATCTTTGGTCGCTGGCTGAAACCTCCATTTGCTTACCGCTTCGACGGCCTTTTCGTCGATGCCATGCCCAAGGCCCTGCAAGACTCGTACCAGAGTCGTCTTGCCGGCTGACGTGACTACGACGCTGAGCGTCACAACCCCTCGAACTTTTCTTTTTCTCGCTTCTTCGCTGAAGTCTGGCTCTGGCGAATAGACGACCCGCGGCGGCTTCACGCCGTCGCGCACCTTGTAGACAGGCTCGGCTACGCCATTGACCACGACAGTCGATGCCGGTGGAGTGGGTGGCGTTTTCGCTGGCTCCTCCTGAGCAACGAGAAAGGTGGCGCAGAATAGAAGAAGGACGGCACTAAGGCGCGGAAAATTCCGGACTACGTTTCTCCAGATGCTCATTCGGCCTCCAGAACGAACAGAGCCTACTTGCTGACCGCGACCGGCACGCCGACACCAATCGCCGGCACGGTTCGCCCTACGACCGCGGCGATCTGGCGCACCTGCTCCATGAGTTGATCGAACTGATCGGGGAACAGTGATTGCGGTCCGTCGGACAGCGCTTCGTCCGGTTTGTGATGCACTTCCACCATAAGTCCGTCGGCGCCCACGGCGACTGCTGCGCGCGACAGTGGAGTGACTTTGTTGCGCTTGCCGGTGCCGTGGCTGGGGTCGACCAGAATCGGCAGATGGCTGAGCCGCTGCACTGCCGGAACGACGCTCAGGTCGAGGGTGTTGCGGGTGTGGTCGGCGAAGGTACGCACGCCGCGTTCGCACAGCGCCACGTTGTAGTTGCCTTCGCTCATGATGTATTCGGCGGCCATCAGGAACTCTTCGAGAGTCGCCGCCATCCCACGCTTGAGTAAGACCGGCTTGCGGGAGCGTCCTGCACGCTTCAACAAGGAAAAATTCTGCATGTTGCGGGCGCCGATCTGGATCATGTCGGCATACTCTTCGACCAGGTCGAGCGACTCGTGATCGATGGCCTCGGTGATGATCTTCATGCCAAACTGCTGGCGGATTTCCGCCATGATGCGCAGGCCTTCCTCGCCCAGTCCCTGAAAGGAGTACGGAGAGGTGCGCGGTTTGTAGGCGCCGCCGCGAAAGAACTGCGCTCCGGCGCGATACACGCGCTCGGCCACGGTGAAGGCCTGGTCGCGGTTTTCGATGGCGCACGGCCCGGCGACGATCGCCAGGCCACTCCCGCCGATTTTTGGTCCGTCGATGCCGGCCGCCGTGCCGGGAAAAGTGATTACGGTGTTTTCTTCCTTAAGATCGCGGCTGACCAGTTTGTAGGGCTTTGAAACCTGGATGACTTCCTGCACGCCCGGCATCTCCTCCAGCGTGCCCTGTTCGACTTCGCCCTTGTTGCCGGTGATACCGATCGCGGTGCGGGTTGCCCCTGGCATGGAATGTGCGCGATAGCCCAGCTTCTCGATTTTCTGGCAAACGGCGCGCACCTGGTCTTCGGTAGCCTGCGCCTTCATTACGACGAGCATAATTTCACCCTGGATGAGCCTGTTTTCTGCGGCCGCCAAAGAAGAACTAAACAAATCGAGCTGCGCTCGACGGACGGGCGAGGGCGCCCGTCCCCACACGAGCAACATTGTCGACCCGCTCCAAGTCTACCGTTGCCCGCGCCTGCACCGCAAATGCAGCAGTTTGCCCCGTTCTCCACCGCGCTTGTGATATTCAGCACTTCTGATTGTGATCCTGGTCACCCACCCCGGGGCCGGTTGCGCGATAAAGTGCTTGAAATACACTTTCGGAGGACGCCTTCATGACCTATCCCAGAACGATGCAAGCAGCAGTGGTAGAAGAGTTCGGCAAGCCCCTCGTTATTCGTGAAGTTCCAGTACCCACCCCGGGCCCAGGACAAGCTCTTGTAGAAATCATCGCTAGCGGCGTGTGTCATACCGACCTGCACGCAGCGGAAGGAGACTGGCCCATCAAGCCGACTCCGCCCTTTATTCCGGGACACGAAGGCGCCGGCATTGTGGCCGCGCTCGGCTCCGGAGTTACCCATCTGAAGGTAGGCGACCGCGTCGGCATCGCCTGGTTGCACAGCGCCTGCGGGCATTGCGAATTCTGCCTGTCGGGATGGGAGACGCTTTGCCTCGAGCAGAAGAACTCGGGATACTCGGTGAACGGTACGTTCGCGCAGTATGCCCTGGGGCAAGCTGACTATTTGGGTCGAATCCCCAAGAATCTGTCTTTCGTGGACGCGGCGCCGATTCTTTGCGCCGGAGTCACAACCTACAAGGGATTGAAGCAGACCAACGCGCGCCCCGGGGAGTGGGTCGTGATCTCAGGCGCGGGCGGACTGGGCCACGTGGCCATTCAATACGCCAAGGCCATGGGACTGCACGTCGCGGCCGTGGACCTGGGTCCGGAGAAGATGGCTCTGGCACGCAAGCTGGGCGCTGAAATCACCATCGATGCCCGGACGCAAGATCCGGCCAGCGAAATCCAGAAGCAGATTGGCGGCGCTCACGGAGTGCTGGTGACGGCGGTTTCCACCATCGCCTTCAAGCAGGCGATCGGCATGTTACGGCGCGGCGGCACTTGCGTGCTCAACGGCTTGCCGCCAGGAGAGTTCCCGGTCTCCATCTTCGAGTTGGTTTTGAACGGGCAGACGGTGCGCGGGTCGATTGTCGGTACGCGCCTCGATCTGGAAGAGTCGCTCGCGTTCGCCGCCGAGGGCAAAGTGAAGGCGACGATTGAGACGCTTCCGCTGGGCTCGATCAACGATGTTTTCGACCGGCTGAAGACGGGTAAAGTCAACGGACGGGTGGTCCTCGGAATCGCCAAGCAGGGCGCTGGCCGCGAGACTTCCACGCAGGTCACCGTGGCTGCCTGAGAACGATAAAACGCATGAAGGCCGCGGCCAGCCATGACCGCGGCCTGTTTCGTTGCGGGCATCAGGTGCCCACAGCGCACCACGGACCGCGGTTGAAGCGGACTCCAAGGTTGACGCAGGGTTTGACGCAAGCCGGCAAGAAGCCGGATATTCTAGTCGACCCTTATGCCGAGTGCCGATCCGAAAACAAAACTGGCAGAACTCGCCAAGCCCGCGAAGGCCAGCCTTGATGATCTGCTCCGATTCGAGAAATTGAAAAATGAGCAGTGGTTTATGCGGCTGTCCGTGGGCGGGCAGGCCCGCGGCTGGGAGTTTTTGACCGCCGACTCCGCAACCAACGATCGGCTGATCAAAGAGAAGATTGAACAGAGCGAAAAGCCAATCACCGAACTGGTGCTTGCGTTCGTGGGAATGGTCGACTGGCGACGGAGCAAGCAGTTTATGGCCTACCTGCAATATTTCCGGGCAGACTATGAGCAGGGTGCGTTGTGCCTGCGCCATTTGAAGGACGCGCCCCAGCCGGGTAAGTTCGAAGGGTTCGGAGGGTTCATGGTCATCGGTGGTTGTAAGAATATTTGGATTTGAGCGGACCGCGTCCGCAGAAGGCGGGCGAGGGCGCCCGCGCCACATCCGCGCCATATTCCCAACTTGCGTTGTAGAATCTAGGTTTCGACTTTCGAGTACCATCCCTTATGGCGCAGGAAGAAAGCACAAAAATGGCTATGCCCCCGGCGGATCGCCCGAATGGGGATCGTCCGGGCGACGAGCGTTACGAGGCGCAGCGCGTCGAGACCAAGTGGGCGGAGCGCTGGCAGCGAGATGCGTCGCTCTACGCCGCCGAGCCAGCGTCAGACCAGTCCAAGACTGCGAAGAAGAAGTATTACGTGCTCGAGATGCTGCCGTATCCCTCAGGCGCGCTGCATATGGGGCACGTGCGAAACTACTCGATCGGCGACGCGCTCGCCCGCTACATGTGGATGAACGGCTACAACGTGCTTCATCCCATGGGCTGGGATTCGTTCGGCTTGCCGGCGGAAAATGCGGCCATTCAGAACAACACGCCGCCGCGCGAATGGACGCTGCGCAACATCGCCAACATGAAGGCGCAGATGAAGCGCCTCGGCTTTGCCTACGACTGGTCGCGCGAGGTCACTACTTGCCTGCCGGAATATTACCGGTGGAATCAGTGGTTCTTCCTCAAGCTTTTCGAGCGGGGGTTGGCCTATCGCAAGAAGAGCAAGGTGAACTGGTGTCCGAAGTGCGCGACCGTGCTGGCCAACGAACAGGTTGTCAACGGCTGCTGCTGGCGACACGAAGATACTCTGGTCGAGCAGCGCGAATTGGAGCAGTGGTTCGTGCGCACGACGAAGTATGCCGACGAGTTGCTGAGCGGGCTGGACAAACTGGACGGCTGGCCGGAAAAAGTCCGCACCATGCAGCGCAACTGGATCGGCCGCAGCGAAGGCACGCTGGTCGATTTCAAGCTCGACTACGCGGAAGACCACAAGGGCTTCGGGCCGGGGGGATCGACCATCCCGGTCTTCACCACTCGTGTGGATACGATTTTCGGCGCCACGTCGGTGCAGCTCGCTCCGGAGCATCCCATCGTCAAAGATTTGGCGGCGGAGAATCCCGGATTGCGCGCCCAAGTCGATCAACTCATTGCCGAGCAGCGCAAGGCGAAAGAAGCGGGCGACATCGGCGAGATCGAAAAGCACGGCGTTTTCACCGGGCGCTATGCCATCAATCCGTTCAACAGCGAGCGCGTTCCGGTGTGGGTTGCGAACTATATCCTGATGGACTACGGCACGGGCGCCATCATGAGCGTGCCCGCGCATGACGAGCGCGACTACGAGTTCGCCAGGAAGTACGGCCTGGAAATCCGCCTGGTCATCTTGCCGACGTCCGGCGATCCTGACGAGACCGTGGCCGAACCTGCGCTTCCGTTCGTCGGGCACGACGGCATGCTGGTCAATTCCGGGCGATACAACCGTTTGGCGTGTGATGAAGCGATCCGGGTGATGTCGGCTTATGCCGAGGAGAATAAATTCGGCAAGGCCACGGTCACCTATCGCTTGAAAGACTGGGGGATTTCGCGGCAGCGCTACTGGGGCACGCCCATCCCGATGCTGTATTGCGAGAAGGACGGTATCGTCGCCGTGCCCGAAAAAGATTTGCCGGTGATCCTGCCGGACAAGGTGAAAGTTACGCTGGCTGGGGGATCTCCGCTTGAGAGCGTTCCCGAGTTTGTGAACGCTACGTGCCCGAAGTGCGGCGGCCCGGCGCGGCGCGAGACCGACACCATGGACACGTTCGTCGACTCGTCCTGGTATTTCTATCGCTATACCGACGCACACAACGACCGCGCACCGTTTGATTCGAAGACTGCGCAATACTGGTTCCCGATCGATCAGTACATCGGCGGCGTCGAGCACGCCATCCTGCACCTGATCTACTCGCGCTTCTGGACCAAGTTCATGCGCGACCTGGGCATGATCACCAACGACGAGCCCGTAGAACGCCTGTTCACGCAGGGTATGGTGATCAAAGATGGCCGGAAGATGTCGAAGAACCTGGGCAACGTGGTCTCGCCCGACGAGATGGTGGCGCGCTACGGGGCCGACGCGGCGCGGCTCTACAGTTTGTTCGCGGCGCCGCCGGATCGCGATCTCGACTGGCAGGATTCCGGCATTGAAGGGATTCAGCGGTTCCTGGGGCGCGTGTATCGCTTTGTGGTGCGCAACGCGCCGAAGTCATCCTTGTCGTTGACCGGTATGCCGCACGCAGAGACGTTGCAAGCAACGTTTCTACAGCCGGCCGCCCGCGCCATCCAGCGCAAGCTGCACCAGACGATCAAGCGCGTCAGCGACGACTTTCAAGGACGATGGCATTTCAATACGTGCATCTCGGCGATCATGGAACTGGTGAACGTTCTCTACGGCGCGGAGGAGGCGATTGTACGGAATGAAGTTCCGGCTCCTTTCCTGGCGGATGTACAGCGCAACCTCGTCTTGTTGCTCGCGCCTTTCGCGCCCTATCTGGCGCACGAATTGTGGGAGATGCTCGGCGAAAAGGGGAACCTGCTCAAAACGCCATGGCCCAAGTTCGACGCCGAACTGGCCAAAGAAGAAGAGCTCGAGATTCCTGTGCAGGTGAACGGCAAACTGCGCAGCCGCGTGGTTGTGCCGGCAGACGCCACCGAGGAGACGGTTCTCGAACGTGCGCTTGCCGATGAGAAAGTGCGGGCGTTCATCGCCGGGAAGCAGATCGTGAAGAAGATCTACGTTCCCGGCAAGCTGGTCAATATCGTGGTGAAGTAGTTTCCTCTCGTTGTCATCCTGAGCAGAGGGGTTGCTTCGCGAATGCGAAGCAACTACGTAGTCGAAGGATCACTAGCCCGGTTGCAGCGGCGTCGGCGCGACGACGTCGTCTCGCGATGGGGGTTCTACACACAGAGAATTCGTGATGCCCGGCGCGCTGGATTTGACATAGGGATCCTTCGACTCCGCAGCGGCTCCACTTTGTGGAGCCGCTGCTGCGCTCAGGATGACAACGAACGGGAATGAGTTATCCTGAGTTCCATGGCCATTTCTCCCACGGCTGAAGGATTCCGCGCCGCGTTGCGGCGACCGTCACTGACGGTGGCGGAAATGATGTGGCGCTGGACGGCGGGCGCAACCGCCGCCGCGTTGTTCGTCTTCGGGCTCTTCCAATATCTCGACACGCTCCCCGTCACCAACGGCGAGCTGCTGTTCTTGCGCACGCGGCATCCTTACCTGGTCGCGGAAGCGATTGCCCACATTCTCCGCGGCAGTCTGGGCAGGGCGGTGTTGGCTGGATTGTTCGGCGCACTGATGCTGATGGTGCTGTGGATCGTCGCGGCGTCCGTGGGGCGGATCGCCACGGTGCGCGTCCTGCTGGATTATTTTCGCCGCAACGTTGCTGGCAACGCATCTGCTGAAGGCGTTGCAAACGATAGCCAGAGAGACGTTGCAGGCAACGTCTCTACGAGTGCGTCGTTGCTGCGGCTTAACTTCCTGCGCGCTGTGGTGGCGCTGGCTGCAGCTGTTGGATTCGTGGGTGCGTCGATCCTGGCCGGGTTCGCCTCACCGGACGCCAATCCTCGCCCCGGCCTTGCTTTCTTGCTGTTTGTGCCGCTGGCGGGACTGATTTGCCTGGTGTGGTGTGGGCTGAACTGGCTGTTGTCGCTGGCGGGCATGTTTGCTGTCCGCGATAGTGAGGACGCAGTGGGCGCGATTTCCGCCGCAGTGACTTTCTGCCGCGAACGCACGGGCGCCGTCTTTGCGGTCAGCACCTGGACCGGACTGGCTCACCTGGTCGCCTTTGTGGGCGCTGCCACGCTCGCGTCTCTGCCGGTGGGCCTGGCGGGTGCCCTGCCATGGCGGTTGGTGGTTGCGGCGGTATTTCTTGTGACCATGGCCTATTTCGCGGTGGCCGACTGGCTCTACATGGCGCGGCTTGCGGGATATGTGTGCATCGCGGAGATGCCGGAGGCATTGCTGGCGCCGCTCCCGCCCCGGCCGGTGCCACCGCCTGTTTCTGCCCCGCCGGTGCCGACCACGCCCGTTCAAACCACCATCGACCGCGACGAGCCGATCCTGAGCGACATGCCCAATCTTGCGGTAGAAATGTAGCTCGGCTACGGCTCTGCTGCAGTGCCCGAACGATGACGGATCGCGGGAAGGGCTGCTCTAGTTATTTCTCAGCAACAATGTTCTTCGCCGATTCTATGCAGGCGGCCTGCATTGCACCTTCTCTCTCGGGTTCAAGGGGGCATACCTCGAAGTCCGCGAAAATCCGGCTCTCAAAAGGCTTGAACTTGGGGTAGACATTCTCAGGAAGCTCCGGGTTTTCATTGTCAAGCCCATCGCGATCAACGGAGGGGCCGCTATAGATACCAAGAAGACGATCGGTGCCGATTTTCCACAGTCGTACGGCGGGAGTGCCGTTGCCCATTCCTAGACGGCCATGGGTCCAGTAGCAAGTTGCCGCGTTCTTAGGCGTCTTGCACGGGATGCGCCGCCGCGTCGCTTTCTGCGTCGACGAGGGCGTCGGAAGAACAAGCGTAACGACTATCAAGAATGTGACGGAGCGTTTCATGCGCAGAGCGTAGCGCACTTTTACGGAATCGTCCACCGGATCTGCCTTTACATCGAACTGCCGAATTTGAGAAACTCATTTGTGGAAACCAAATCCCCGCACAATCAGTTTTCAGTCGGCCAGAGCATCGTTATCCTCGACTTTGGCGCGCAGTATACCCAACTCATCGCCCGCCGCATCCGCGAACAGAATGTTTTTTCGGTGGTGCTGCCCTGTACGGCCAAGCTTGATGAGGTAAAGAGCTACGCGCCCGTCGGGATCGTGCTCTCGGGCGCGCCCTGGTCGGTTTACGACAAAGACGCGCCGCCCGCCGACGCGCGCATCTTTGAGTTGGGCGTGCCCGTGCTCGGCATCTGCTATGGATTGCAGTTCATGGTGCACACGCTCGGCGGCAAGGTGCGGCCTGCCGACAAGCGCGAGTACGGCGCCGCGGAAATCGATATCGTTTCGGATTCCGTGTTGTTTCAGGGGCTGGCCAAAAAGCTGGCGGTGTGGATGTCGCACGGCGACGAAGCACTGGAACTGCCGCCGGGTTTCGAGCTGATGGCCAAGACTCACTACGCGGTGGCCGGCATTCAGAACACCGCGAAGCGATGGTACGCGGTGCAGTTCCATCCTGAAGTGCACCATACCCCGCAAGGCACGCAGATCCTGAGGAATTTTATTTTTCAGATCTGCGGCGCGAAACCGACGTGGACTGCGCAGCGCTTCATCGATTCGACGGTCGAGCAGGTGAAACAGCAAGTCGGCAGCGGACGGGCAATTTGTGCGCTGTCGGGTGGCGTGGATTCGGCGGTCGCTGCGGTGCTGGTCGACCGCGCCCTGCGCGATGCCAAGGGCAAGCATGCTCTGAGCAGAGCCGAAAAGTCGCGGCTGACCTGCGTCTTCGTGAACAACGGCGTGCTGCGCAAGAACGAATTTGAAAAAGTGCAGAAGGTGCTGCGCGACAAACTCAACCTGCGCGTGGACGCGGTTGACGCGACCGCGCGATTTCTTGGGAAGCTGAAGGGCGTCAGCGATCCTGAGAAGAAACGCAAGATCATCGGCAACGAGTTCATCAAAGTATTCGAAAAAGAAGCCCGCCGCATCGAGAAGAGCGAAGGCAAGGTCAAATGGCTGGTGCAGGGCACGCTGTATCCCGACGTGATCGAGTCGCGTTCGGTGCGCGGGCCGTCGCAGGTCATCAAGTCGCATCACAACGTGGGCGGCCTGCCGGAGAAGATGAAGCTCAAGCTGATCGAGCCGCTGAAAGATTTGTTCAAGGACGAAGTCCGCAAGATCGGCCGCGACCTGGGCATGCCGGAAGAAATCCTGCAGCGGCAGCCGTTTCCGGGTCCGGGGCTCGCGGTGCGCGTGCTCGGCGAAGTGACGCCCGAGCGCCTGGCACTGCTGCGCGAGTGCGACGACATTGTGGTCAGCGAGATCAAAGAGGCTGGGTTGTATACGAAAGTCTGGCAGTCTTTTGCTGTGCTGCTGCCCGTGATGTCGGTGGGCGTGATGGGCGATGCGCGAACCTATGCGTACACCTGTGCGGTCCGCGCGGTGACGTCTGAAGACGGCATGACCGCCGACTGGGTCCCGCTGCCGCACGAAGTGCTGAAGACCATCTCCACGCGGATTGTGAATGAAGTGAAGGGCGTGAACCGGGTAGTTTATGACGTCACGTCGAAGCCGCCGGGGACGATTGAGTGGGAGTAGGAAGCTCTTGGCTTTTAGCTCTTGGCTTTTGGGTAAACCAAGAATCATGTAGGGACAGCCGCCCCCGGCTGTCCGTCGAGCGCATGGTTAGCGCTTCTTTTCGGCACGACTGGAAGTCGTGCCCTTCCTGGTGGTGGCTTGCCACGGCACTTTACCGCTCAATTGCCGGACGTTGTCCTGAGCCTGCATCGGGAGTAGTAGCCGTAGTCCCGCTTCGACCGTTGCCTTCTTGGTAAGGTTGCCGCTGAGTTTCATCGCCTCTCGCAGCAGGCTGTCGTCGATATCAATGGTGGTTCTCACGTGGACCTCTCAGCGATATATCGGCAGGAATCGGTTTCACACTCTTACCCTGCACGTCCTATTCGTCCCGGTGCACGGTTTCCATCGAGAACGCGGGGAGGCAGACGGCGATGTATTCGGCGCCGCCTTCCTGTGGGGTGGAGTAGCGGATCCACTCGCCGGCGTGGGCGACGATGGCCTGTCCGGCGGCGACGTCGACTGAGCCGATCGCGCCATTCGCAGTTTTGTGCTCGACGCGCAGTAATCCTTTCAGCACGATGGTGAACTCATCGAACTCGGGAGTCTGGCCGGGTTCGAGCCATCCTTGCGGACTGCGCATGTGGGCGACGCTGGTGGCGGAGGTCCTGGAGTTGACGCGTCCGACGTACTCGTCGATGAGTTTGGGTTTGTTGCCGGCGGATTGAATGCGGGTGGGCTGCGGGATGAGTGTGGGCATGGGATTCGGCTTTCCGGCTCTCGGCTTCCGGTTAAGGGTACAACAAATTATCTCGACGCCGAGGGCGCGGAGAAATGCCTGGTGGAGCAAGGAAAGGTCCGAGTCTGAATGAACGAGACGTTACAGATTCGAAAGAATGTGGAAAACCGGGGAGGCGGGTCCCCGGTCTTCCACTTAGGCGCAGCGCCACCTCGGCGCTGCTGCAAGATCAAGGCGTGCCCGGCGGTGTTCCGGGAATGATGATCGGTGGTCCGGGGATACCGCCGGGCCCCGGCGATCCGGGAATGACCGTGGGCGGAGTGCCGGGCGTGCTGGGCGGGAAGCCCGTGTCCGGTGGGGGAGGCGGCGGCACCGGGCGGCGAGCCATGGGCTGTAGCGGTACTGGCTGCTGCTCCGATTGTCGGATCGCATCGCTGACCTGGAGTTGATCGAGCGTCAGCGGTTGCCGCAGCACCATGTCGACCGGCGAGCCCACATCGAGGAAGAATTGGTGCGAACTGAACATCACCGTCATGGAGACCACTGCCCCAATCGCGGTGCCGATGCCTGCGCCAATGATCGCGTCCCTGCCTTGGGTGCCGGCGACGGGCGTGCTGACCGAGGTGCAGAAAGGCGGTCCTCCGATGCACCCGGGAGGAAAGTTGGAGGTGACGTTGGAGGCCGGCTTACCGGCGGAGTGGCCAATGAGGGCGCCCAGGCCAGCTCCCCCCGCGGGCAGCGCGAACATTGCGACGCCCCGTTTCGAGCCGGGATCGGTCAAAGCGTAGCCTTCGACGCTTTCCATCACGGCCGGTCCGGGCACAGGAGCCACGTATCCGTCAGGGAACGTGATGGACAGGGACTGCAGACGCAGTTCGGCCCGGCCCCCTCGGCGTTCGAGTTTGTCCACGATTCCATCGACCAACGAGCCGGGCGGGATTACGACTGCATTGCCCATGATGACGGGCGCAGTGATTTGGGCGTAGATGTCGTCGCCGCGGTGAACGTACCGGCTTTGGATGGGGTGAGTGAGCACGAGAACGATTCTGGTGCCCGCGGGAATGGTCTCGGTGACGGGCGGGGCAGTGGCGGCGGCTTGCAGGCTGGTCTGCGAGTCCGGCGGCGCGGACGGTTCAGTTTGAGGGTTGTCCTGCGCCATGCAGGTGTGGGCAAAAAGGAAAGTTGTCCCGGCCAGAGTCAGAAAGGCAATCATGGTCGAAACGGGGGAACTGCGAGTGTTCGCCATTTGCTACCTCCTGTCGAAAGTTCCCGTTTCGCGGAAGCCTTCGATTTCGTGCGGACGTCTTCATACGGAGCTGTTCATGTGGACTCGCTGCGCTCTCATGGGCTTAGACCCTCCTCCCGCAAGAAAGTAGCAGGCGCGTTAGTAAAGGTTTGCAAAGAGACGGTCGGGATTTGTAAAAAGTCGCGCGGGATACGGGGTTTGATGTGATACGCATCCTGCTTTTGTCGGTAGAGACGTTGCCAGCAACGTCTCTACGAAGCTTTTTCGGCGATCCATCGCGAGACGGCAGTGACCATCCTGCGTGGGGCGAAGCGGGTGGATTGCGCGACCAGCCAGTTGTGTGCGCCGCTGATGGCGAGGGTGCGGCCCTCCATCACGGCGCGATAGCCGTCGAGCGCGACCTTGTCGGCGGACATTGCGCTGACCTTGAAGAGGCGGGAACTTTCCATCCCCGCGCGCTGAGCAAAGCCGGTGAAGGTCGCTCCCAGACAGAAACAGGTCACGGTAACGCCGGTGTGGCGCACCTCGTTGGCGATCGCCTCGGAGAAAGAAAGCACGTAGGCCTTGGTGGCGTAGTAGACGGCCAGCAGTGGCCCGGGCTGAAAAGCGGCGGTGGAGGCAACGTTCATGATGCGGCCGCCGCGGCGGTCGATCATGGCGGGAAGGAAGAGACGCGTCAGTGCGGTGAGCGCGGTAATGTTGAGATCGATCTGGCCCAGAATCTCTGCTTCGGGTATTTGCGCGAACTCGCCATAGGCGCCGAAACCGGCGTTGTTGATGAGGATGTCGACGGTGATGCCCTCACGCTGGAGTTGGTCGAAGAGAAACTTCGGCGCGGGCGGGGCGGCGAGATCGAGGGCCATCGTCTTTACGGTGACGCCGTGAGCTTGCAGTTCGGTGGCGACCCGCGCTAGCTTGTCGGTGCTGCGGGCGACCAGCACCAGGTTGTGGTGATCGCGGGCGAAGAGTTTGGCGAGTTCGTATCCGATGCCGCCGGATGCGCCTGTGATGAGAACGGTAGTTGCAGACATGGTAGTTTCTTTCGGCGTCAGTTTAATTCCCGCTGCTATTGATCGGGGCTAGGCCTGAACGTTTCGGAATCGGGCAGGACATCCGCAAAAATGAATCCGTCGCGCGACACGATTTCGCCATCCTTGATGGGAATCGGTTGAACGAACATAGGCCCGGCGTGGATGAAGGTGTGAAACTCGCCATTCTCGCCGCAGGGATCGACTCCGGCAGGCAGTCGGCTCAATAGATCGTAGTCAAGATCTCGGCCGATGAAATCGCCAGCCAGCTTCGAAGGATCGGCACAGACAATCCGGGCACGCACACCCGCATCCAGCATTTCTAACATCAGCTGTCGGGTATCTCGTCCCCAGAGAGGGAACATGGGTTCGAGCCCTGTACTGTGGAGATGGTCTTCACGATAGCGACGGACGTCTTCGAGAAAGAGGTCGCCGAAAGCGACGGCCGAGATGCCTTGCTGAACGGCCGAGGTACACGCCGCCGACATCGCTGCTTCATAGATGTCGTTGCTACAGGGCCAGGGCAAGGGAACCTCCCAAAGCGGCACGCGAGCCGCGTCAGCCTGTGCCTTCAGTAGCGCGTGGCGTGTGCCATGCATAGCGACGCGCTGGAAATGCGTGTTGATCGTGGTGAGCAGCCCGACTACTTCTACTTCGCCGCGCTGACGGAGCAGGTGGAGGGTCCACGCACTATCTTTTCCGCTGCTCCACGAGAGAAGGATCTTTCTTTTCAAAGCGACCTGAACTCGCTGACCTGTGAGAGAAGTAAAAAGGAATGGCGCGGGCGAGGGCGCCCGCGCCACGTAACCAGTTCAATTTTTACGCGTGGACCAGTTCTACGCCATAGATCGAATGCCAACTGGTGGCGGCTTTCAGTTTGCCGTTCACATTGTTGATGTTCTTTACGCCCTCAGTTTCGAGCCACTTGCGGAACGCGGCTGCGCCTTGCTTGGCGTAGATGGGAATGCCGTCTTTCCAGGTGGCGCGTCCGCAGAGCACGCCGTTGAACTTCACTCCGGATTCTCCGGCGAGTTCGAGGGTCTCGCTGAACTCCGCGTTGCTGACGCCGGCCGACAAATAAATAAACGGCTTGGTCGCGACATTAGCGGCCTGGTGGAACAGGTCGATGGCTTCTTTCTTGGTGTAGGCCTTCTGTCCGCCAAAGCACTTCACGCCTTCGACGAACTTCATGTTCACCGGCACTTCGACCTTGAGCACGTCGACGCCGTAGCGGTCTTTGCTGAACTCACGCATGCTTTCGGTGACGATGTGCGGTTTCTTCTTGGCGTAGTCCAGACCCTTTTCGTCGGCGCCTTCTTCGTAGCCGACGAACTCCAGGAAGTAGGGGATGTCGTTGGCGCGGCATTCGTCGCCGATGCGCTCGACCCAGGCATGCTTTTTGTCGTTGACGTCCTTGGGATCGTAGGGCGTGTAGTAGAGCAGAATCTTGACGCAGTCGGCGCCGGCTTCCTTGAGGCGGCGGGCCGACCAGTGATCGAGGAGATCGCCGAGACGGCCGGGGCCGGTCTTGTCGTATCCAGTCTTCTCATAGGCGAGCAGCAGGCCGGCGTTCTTGGCGCGGCGCTTGGAAGCGGGCAGTCCCCACTCGGGGTCGAGCAGGATGGCGGAGGCGTGCGGGGTGAGAACCTCGGTGACCAGGGTTTTGAATTCTTCCATCATGGCGTCGGTGACTTCGCCGCCTTTTTCTTTGGCCAGAGATTTTTGCAGGGAGCCGCGCTGGTCCATGGCAGCGGCGGCGATGATGCCGCGTTCGTTGGAGACTTTTTTGAGACCGGCAAGTTTGCCCGGGGTGAGTGACATGAGAATCCTCCTGTAGAGCGGATGGGATGAATGCGGTGGAACTGATAATTGTAAACCAACGAGGCGGGAAACGGCGTCGGACCTCGGACTTCGGAGGGATGGATTCCGGGTTCAGGAAGAATCGTAAGGAAGGAATCGCTACTTGGGCGCGCTCATTACCGTAATGGTCACAGGCGCTGAATGAACCTCGACATCCGGCGGAGTGCAGCCGAGCGACTCGACGATACCTTTCTCGCGGGCGTTCAGGTTGGGGGGGTGATACGTGGACCGTAGCGTCCATTGCCCCGGTTCGGTCAGAACCGTTACTCTACCTGCTTGCTTGGGTTTGTACGGCTCCGACATTCCCAGTCGGATCCATTTGCTCGTAATGTTGTTGCGAAGTTCCTCGTCGGTGGGACCTCTTGCGTCGAACACCTCTATGAACCGGCGCCTTTCGTCAGAGGTTGGTTGCGTGGCATCCGTAGCCAGGTATCCTGTGTGAAATAGCTGTGCCTCGGCGGTAGGGGGAGGAAAGCACAAGGTTCCGTCGACCAGGCTCGTGAGCCTGTACCTTACGAACACAGTCTCCCCGACCGTATAGATGGTCTTGAGCGGAATAACTTCTAGCTTGAGTTGCGGTGGCTTGGTTTGCGTCTCTTGTGGCTTGACCTGGGCGTGGAGGAGCGGACTCAACGCAGCCATTACAAACGCTACCAAGATTGATCGTTTGAACGCCATCTTCATCATTCACGCAGTCAGCCTTGCGGTAAGTGATGCGACAATTCATTACTCGCGTTGCTTTATCGAGCCCTGATGGCAAAATTGAGAGTGTGCCCACTACGCCGCCCAGTTTTGGACCTTCAATCCGCGAACTCGCCGAAATTCTTTTTCGTTGTTCGTGACCAGCGTCAGTCCGGAGGCGAGGCCATGGGCTGCGATCCAGAGGTCATTGTTGCCGATCATTTCTCCTCGAGCCGCAAGGTCGGCGCGGATAAAACCATAGGTCTCCCCGGCTGACTCGGGGAGCGGGAGTGGCCTGAGTTCTTGGACTAAATTGTGAAGGCGTTCTATCGCAGAGGTTGGGTGCGAAGTCTTCATGGCTCCGTACAGCAACTCGCCGTAGGAGATGACCGATATGGCCGCCTCGCCAGGCAGAAGTTCTGCGAAGCGGCGCATGATCGCTTCCGAGCGCTTCTGCCGGAAGTAGATGACCATGTTGGAATCGAGCAGGTAATGCGTTTCCACTTAGAGGCCTTCGCGCTCTTGAGGCAAGTCGTTATCTCGGTCGTGGATCTCAAAGTCGACGGGCAGGCTTAGGATCAACTCGTAGGCTTTCGCCATGTTGGCAAGCTTTTCCCGCAAAACGACCTCGTCCCCGCGGCGGAAGATTTCCACCTCCTTGCTCTTGAAGCGGAACTCTTTCGGCAGGCGAACGGCCTGGCTGTTGCCAGAGCGGAAAACGCGGGCGGTTCCCATGAATCGTTCCTCCTTTGATGTATATACAGCAAGTATATACGAAAGAGCGAGAGACGCAAGAGAGGGAAAGCCAGGTGGTATACTGGTATGACCGCTTGAAATCTCTGCTCCAGACTTGCTTCGGAGGGAGAAAATCAATATCCAATAGGCTGTCGAGTCAGGGCGAAGTTAACGCGTCCGGCCCAGAATAGGACCCTCTCATCATGGCCATTGCAACCATCAATCCCGCCACCGGAGAAGTCATCAAGACGTTTCAGCCGCTTTCGGAGGCTGAGATCGAGAAGAAGCTGCAACTTGCGGTCAAGGCGTTTCAGGCCGAGCGCACGACGCCATTCACGGTGCGTGCCCAGCGCATGCTGAAGGCGGCTGAGATTCTGGAGCGAGACAAGGAAAAGTTCGCGCACCTGATGACGCTCGAGATGGGCAAGCCCTACAAGGCCGCCGTGGCCGAGGCGGTGAAGTGCACGACCGCCTGCCGCTACTATGCAGAGAACACGGCGCGGTTTATGGCCGACGAACCGGTCGAGACGGGAGCGAAGAAGAGCTTTATCCGGTATCTGCCGATTGGGCCGATTCTGGCGGTGATGCCGTGGAATTTTCCCTTCTGGCAGGTGATCCGGTTTGCGGCGCCGGCGTTGATGGCGGGCAACGTTGGGTTGCTGAAGCATGCCTCGAATGTGCCGCAATGTGCGCTGGCCATCGAGGAGATTTTTCTGGAGGCGGGGTTCCCTGTGGGCGCGTTCCAGACGCTGCTCATCGGCTCCGGCCAGGTCGACGCGCTGTTGAACGATCCGCGCGTGGTGGCGGCGACTCTGACGGGCAGCGAGCAGGCTGGCATTCTGGTTGGTATTGGAGCGGCTAAGCGGATCAAGAAAGTTGTGCTGGAGTTGGGCGGCAGCGATCCGTTCATCGTGATGCCTTCGGCCGATCTCGACACGGTGGTGAAGACGGCGGTCGAGGCGCGCATTCTAAACAACGGGCAGTCCTGTATTGCGGCGAAGAGGTTCATCGTCGCTGAGACGATCGCGGCGGAGTTTGAAAAGAAGTTTGTGGCGCGCATGGAGGGCCTGCGCATTGGCGATCCCTTTGACGAGAAGACCGAACTGGGGCCGCTGGCTACCGCCGATGCAGTGACCACCCTCGATGCCGACGTACAGAAAACGGTGAAGGCGGGAGCGAAGCTGCTGACGGGCGGGCATCCTTTGAAACAGAAGGGAAATTATTACGCGCCGACGGTGTTGACCAACATTCCCAAAGATTCGCCGGCGTATGGCGAGGAATTCTTTGGTCCGGTGGCGTCGATCTTCCGGGTGAAGGATCAGGATGAGGCGATCCGCATTGCCAACGATGTGCGCTTCGGGTTGGGTGCGAGCGCGTGGACCAACGATGACCAGGAGCGCGAGCGCTTCATCAACGAGCTGGAAGCCGGGATGGTGTTCATCAACAAGATGGTCGCGTCGGATCCACGGATTCCCTTTGGCGGGGTGAAGCAGTCGGGGCATGGGCGGGAGTTGGGAGCGGTGGGGATTCGCGAGTTCTTGAACGCGAAGACGGTGTGGGTGGCATAGAACAGCTTCCAGTTGCCAGCCGCCAGGTGCCAGACAGGAAAACCTTCAACCACTGAGGGCACGGGAGAGTTAGGGTGGCGGCCCCCGCAGCGGCTGTCCCCACATGTTCTGCGACTATTGCCTCAAAGTCAGGGACTTCAGCACGGCTTGCTGTTTGGCAATTAGCTGTTGCACGCCTTGCTTGGCGAAGGCGATCATCTTGGCCAGTTGTGCGTCGTCGAAGACCTGGTGTTCCGCCGTCGCTTGAACTTCGACCATTTTGTGGCCGGCCGTCATCACGAAGTTCATGTCGACGTCGGCGCGGGAGTCTTCTTCGTAGGCCAGGTCGAGCAGGATTTCTCCGTCCACAATTCCTACGCTGACTGCTGCGACAAAATCCTTGAGGGGCACTGAAGTTAGCGTCCCTGCGTCTACCAACTTTTGCAGAGCCAGGCCCAGCGCGACGAATGCTCCGGTAATGGAGGCGGTGCGCGTGCCGCCGTCGGCCTGGATGACGTCGCAATCGATCCAGATAGTCCGCTCTCCGAGACGTGTCAGGTCGGTGACTGCTCGTAAAGAGCGGCCGATCAGGCGCTGGATTTCGTGGGTGCGTCCGCTCTGGCGGCCCTTGGAAACTTCGCGCGGCGTACGGGTCAGGGTGGAGCGCGGCAGCATGCTGTACTCGCTGGAAATCCATCCCTTGCCAGAGTTGCGCATGAACGCCGGGACGCTTTCTTCGATCGAGGCCGTGCAGATGACGCGGGTGTTGCCCACTTCAATCAGGACGGAACCTTCGGCAGTGGTGATGAAATCCGGTGTTAGGACGACGGGGCGAAGCTGGTCGGGGGAGCGATTATCAGAGCGATAGAACATGATGGGGGGATTGTAAATGAGGAATCGGACGGCGGACCTCAGACCTCGGACCTCAGACGTCAGACCTCGGACGTCAGACCTCCAAACGTACGCTCCTCGGACTCTGTCCCGACGGGGCAGAGGTCCGCGGTCCGACAGCTGAGGTCGTTTCTTACTGCGTCTGTTGCAGCTGCGTGGCGAGCTGGTTCACGGCGGTCACGTCGTAGAACGAGGACAGGTCGGCGTGACCAGCGAGGGTGTCACGATCTTTGCCGTCGACCAGCAGCTTCACTTTCAAAATGCCGGGCGTATTGGTTGAGATGGTGTGGATCAACGATGCGACCGTCAAGTCCTCGACGAGGACGCCGGAGCGGTGAGTGTCGGCAAAGGCGGAGTTCAAGTCGATGACGGCGACTCCAGGGTCGACCAGAAAGACGCTGCGGATATCGGCGCCGGGGCCCAGGACGTGCGATGAAGACTTGTCAAGGTAGAGCGAGAGCAGGGCGCGTAGAAGCTCTTCGGCGCGCTGCTGTCGGCCGGAGGGGAGGGGAATCAGGGCAGACTCGGCGCGCAGAGTGCCATCGTCATCGTGAGCCACGTAGAGGGTGACGCGCTCGGTGGGTCCGGCAATCGGAGGGCCCAGCGGACGGGTGTCGGTGGAGGCGACGGGCGTGGCGGCAACGGTTCTGCGCATGTGCAAGGCGTAGATACTCAGGCCAAACACCGCGACCAGCAGGACTGCCATGGCGATCAGGAGATGACGAGGGATCATGCTTCACACCTCATTGTGCCGCTCCCAGTTGATCGCGGGTGGCGGCGATGGCGGTGGCTACGGCGCTGGTGACCAGTTGCTCGTAGTCGGGCGCGGTGAGTTGGGAAGAGTCCGATCCCTGGGGCGCGACTTCAACGGCAATGGCGGCTCCGGTCACGTTGTTGAGCGGGCGGAGCGGTGCGGTCAGGGTGCGCACCGGGATTTGCCGTCGCTGGAATTCGGCGGCGACTGCGCTGGCGGCGCTCTGGCTCAGGGACAACGAGGCGTGCTGGGCTGTGGTCCAGGCACGGAAGGTTCCGCGATCGTCGCCATCGTAGGGAAGCATAGCGGTGTAGACGCGCACGCCGTGGCCATTAGAGGCCGCGTGGAGCGCGATGTAGATGGCGGCGTGATCGGCATTGGCGAAAACGGCGCGCTGATCGACGGAGAGGTTGGCGTCGGAATCGCGCAGCACCAGGGTCGGGATGCCCCGGCTTACGAGTTCCTGGCGCAGGCTGCGGGCAAGGGCGACGGTCACGTCTTTTTCGAGCAGCGTGTTGCTGAGCGTCTCGCCGTGATCGTCGCCGCCGTGGCTGGCGTCGACGACTGCGAAATAGCGGCGGCCGGCGGGCGCTGTGGGGGGCGGGTTGATTGGGCCTGCGGGTGTGGGCTGGCCGGGAACCGGCGTTGTTCCTGGCACGGATGGATTTATATCTTGCGCGGCTGCGGGCGTGGATGTGGAAGAAATCGCAATCGTGCGCCCGTCGCTGCTGAAAGTTGCCATCACCGGGATGGAGGCATTCACCGTGACTACGGCCGCGCCGTTGCTCTCGCTGTAAATAGCCGACGGGATGACCCTGCTGCCGAAGGTGAGAGTGGGCGAGGCCGGCGCGACCAGAGGTTCGCGGGAGAAAGTCATGCGTAGCGCACCTGGCTCGGTGGCTACGGTCGGGTTCACGGGAGCGGTGAAACGGAAGATCAGCCGCGGAGGATTCTCGGCGGAAAGAGACGCGGTGAAGTGGGTGGCTGTGCTGCCGATAAAGAGGCGTCCCGATTCCTCATGTACGGTGACCGGTCCTCCCAGAAAACGCGGCAGCAGGGAAGCGAGCGCGGCGACGGGGACGAGACCGCGACTATTTTCCAGCAGAAATCGTCCCACGAGATCGGCGTCGCGGCCCTGCACGCGGGCGCGAGTCTTGCCGAGCAGGAAGTCGCCTTCCACGTTGTTGTAGTGCAGGCGCCAGCGCACGCCCTCTGCCTTGGCGCTTACCTTGCCGAGGGGTTCGAGCAGTTCGAGCAGACCTACATAGGATCGGCCTTCGCGCTGCACCAGGGGAAGAGAATAGTTGGCGGCGACGGAGTAGACGGTGAGATGTTTTTCCGGCGGCGCGCCGGAGAGCAGGATCGCGCAGAGTAGGATCAGGGCGAGCAGGGTCAGGGCGCAGGCCATGCTAATCGCGGCCGGAGGGCGAGACGCCGCTCGGACAAGGTGGCGAGCCGGTGGGACGCCGGCGCTACGGTTGCTAGTCCAGCGCATAGGCGGTCAATCCACTGAGCAGCTTGGGATAGAAATCGGTGGATTTCTGGGGCATGACTTCTCCGGCGAAGGCCACGTCGCGCACCTGCTCGACCGGGCATGGGTTCATGAGGAATGCGAGGTTGGCGGCGCCGCTCCGAACCTGTGCCAGCGCCTCGGAGGCTTCGCGCAGGTAAGAGAGATTCTGCTGGTTGCGAATGGACTCTTCGGAAAGTTTCAGCACACCTTCCAGCAAGCATTTGTGCAATTGCACGACATCGAGCGTTTGCTGGCGAGGCGACAGGCCGGCAAAGAATTGCGCGCTGGCGGGCTTGGGCGAGTGCAGGACGAAGGCGCGATTGGCGGTGACGGCCAGCAGAGCGGTTCCGGTGCGGCCGCGCTCGAGTAAGACAGCGGTGGCGCGGGCGGCGTCGAGGGCGGGGTCGATTTCTTCGACTGCGAAGAAAGCGCGGCCGCCGTTTTGAAAATCGTCTGCCGAAAAGGACTCGAGAGAATGAACCACGCGATGCGTGGGCAGCACCAGCAATCCGGGGTCGTTCATGTTGACGAAGGTCATCATGACGAATTCGTAGGGAGCCTGCGCGTTCGAGTTGTTGCCTGCCGCCGCACGGCATTCATTGCGAAAGTTGAGCGCAGTTTCGTAGCGGTGATGTCCGTCGGCGATTACCAGCTTCTTGTCGCGCATCTCGCTCTGAAGCGAAGCGATGATGCCGGGATCGGAGATCTGCCAGACCCGGTGCGCGACGCCATACTCGTCGGCCACGTCGATCGTTGGAGGCTGCACGGTCGCCAGCAGGGAATCGATCTTTCCCGAATCCTCGTAGAGCAGAAAAAGCTGCTCATAATGCGCACGGGTGGCACGAAGCAGGTCGAGGCGGTCGGCCTTGGGCTTGGAAAGAGTCTGCTCGTGGCAGAAGACGACCTTGGCGGCGTAGTCCTCGACGCGACCGAGGGCGATGAATCCCCCGCGTTCAAAGCTGGTTCCCGATGGGGCGGTGAAGGTCTGGGAATAGGTGTAGATGGAGGGTGAGGCATCCTGCCGGAGGATGCCGGCGTTTCGCCAGTCGCGAGCGTGGGCGGCGGCGCGGGCGTAGACGTTGTTGGTGGCGGTGTCGCCGGGGTCGCGGCGGCCGAGGATAATGCGCACCAGGTTGTAGGGGCTGGCGGCGTAGTAGCGATCCTGCATGGCGGGAGTGATCTTGTCGTACGGTTGGGTCACCACCTGCGAAGCGGGGACGCGCTCGAGGTCGTAGCGGAGGGCACGAAAAGGATGGATGTCAGCCATGGGAAACTTTTGATTGTAACAAGATAGCGGCGGGAAACGGGGATCGACGGAAAGCAAGGTAGTGGTGCAGTTTGAGGGCGGCGATTCGTATCAGGGCATGCCTTCAGGCGTGCCGCAGAAGCCGCCACGTATGCCTGCTTTAGCGGCTGTGGCCGCCAAGGCCAGCGGCTGAAGCGGTTTAGCTTCTTATTCAGTTTGTCTTCAGTTTGTCGACGTCGCTGAAGCGAAGCCCTGATACGAATCGCTCTTCTCAAACTGCACCGCTACGAAAACCAAGGTTCCCTTGCGGCGGAATTATGTTGTTGAAACAGCTGCGTGATGAAAAAGCCCCACTTCTCGCAAAAGGCGCGAGAAATGGGGCACTCTGGGACGGAGACCCACTGGGCCAGGCAACCTCCGGGTCCCAAATCGCAACCAAAGTGCGGTTCTGGGATTGTCAGCGAAAATTGACAAAAATCCCTGCGCCACGGGTCGCAAGCTGTGCTAACATCCGCGTCAGTAGAGGTACTTATGGCCCGCCTACCTGATGGGCGCTGGTCATCGAGCCCGATGGCCGTGGTTGCAAGTGGGGTTCGAAGTGGCTGTCCGGTTCTCCCCTGGGACCCGACGCAAGCCCGGCTGCGCAAAAATTTCTTCATCGCTAACGTCGTAAGACTGTGGGTTTTTCTCGCGCTGTGCGCGCTTGCGTGGCTGTGCGTTCCCGCGTTCGGGCAAACCGACGTGAATGACGTGCATATTGTGCCGCGAGAAGTGGCAAAGGCGCCCGACCCTCCCAAGGCGGATCTGGTCGCCTCGACCACCGGGATGAACGCGCACGTGCGTCCCTTGAAGGTCGATGTTGATCTGGTGCTGGTGCCGGTGACGATTACCGATCCCATGAACCGGCTGGTGACTGGCCTGGACAAGGAAAACTTCCAGCTCTATGAGGGCAACGCCTCGCAGCAGATACGGACATTCTCCAGCGAGGATGCTCCGGTATCGCTGGGCGTGATCTTCGATTCCAGCGGGAGCATGGCCAGCAAGATGGACCGCGCCAAAGACGCGGTGATCGAGTTCTTCAAAACGGCGAATCCGCAGGATGAGTTTTTCATGATCACTTTCTCCGACGAGCCGGAGGCGGTGAGCGACTTCACCAATTCGGTGGACGAGATCCAGAACAAGCTGGTGTATGCGGTGCCCCGGCGCCGCACGGCCCTGCTCGATGCCATCTACATGGGCGTGAGCAAGATGCGGCAGGCCAAGTATCCAAAGAAGGCGCTGCTGATTATTTCCGACGGAGGCGATAATCACAGCCGCTACACCGAGGGCGAGATCAAGTCGCTGGTGAAGGAAGCGGATGTGATGATCTACGCCATCGGCATCTATGACCGCTTCGCTTCCGCCATGGAAGAGCGCCTGGGTCCGCAGCTGCTGAGCGACATCACCGAGCTGACCGGGGGCCGGGCGTTTACCATCGATAACCCCAACGACTTGGGGGATGTGGCGACCAAGATCGGGGTTGAGCTGCGCAACCAATATGTTCTGGGATACCGTCCGACCAAAGTCGTGCGCGACGGCAAATGGCGTAAGATAAAAGTGAAGCTGCTCCCACCGAAAGGATTGCCGCCTCTACGGGTGTATGCCAGGACGGGATATTACGCGCCGGCGGAATAGGGCCGCGAGGGTTCTGTTTCTCATCACGTTCGCGATTTGGGCCTGTGTGCAGCTGGCGACGCCCGCCTGGTCGCAGGCTGCTCCGGCGCAGAGCGACACCAATCCCGCCAGTCCCGCAACCGCGACTCCTCCGGCCGCCGCACCGGCTCCAGCAGCGCAGCAAACCCAGGACAAGCAAGACGATCAAGACAGGGACCAGAATGACCAGGGAGTCTTCGTCTTCCGCAAGGACGTGGACGAAGTACTGCTGCATGCCTCGGTGATCGACGACAAGCAACACATCATCACCACGCTCGACCGCGGCGCTTTCACCGTGTTTGAAGACGGCAAGCCGCAGAACATCATCTCGTTCCATCAGGTGGACATTCCGGTGTCGATGGGCATCGTCATCGACAATTCCGGGTCGATGCGCGAGAAGCGGAACAAGGTGAACCAGGCCGCGCTGAATCTGGTGCGCTCGAGTAATCCGAAGGACGAAGTCTTCGTAGTGAACTTCAACGACGAATACTATCTTGACCAGGACTTCACCAACGATCTGCGGAAGCTGAAGGAAGCGCTGGACAAGATTGATGCCCGCGGGGGCACCGCGCTTTACGATGCCATCGTGGCCTCGGCGGAGCATCTGAAGCGCTTTTCCCACCTCGAGAAAAAGGTGCTCTTCGTAGTCACAGATGGCGAAGATAACGCCAGCAACGAGACTCTGGAACAAGCGGTGAAGCACCTGCAGGAAGAAAATGGGCCGTCGGTGTATGCCATCGGAATCCTCGGGGATGAAGAACATCCCAAGCGGGCCAGGAAGGCGCTGGAGATCCTGGCGCAGCACACGGGCGGGATTGCATTCTTTCCCAAGACGCTGGATGAAGTGGACGCGATCAGCAAGACGGTCGCGCACGACATCCGCAATCAGTACGCCATCGGATACAAGCCGACCAATCCCAGGGGGAACGGCGGATTCCGGCAGATTCGCGTCGAGGCCAAGGCTAAGGGACACGGCAAGATGATGGTGCGGACTAAGAGCGGGTATTATGCGGGGGCGCAGCCCGCGGCCTCGGCGAGCAAGTGAGGTTTCCAGTTTCGGCTGAGATCCTTACCTCAAATCCACTTCTCGCAAAAGACACGAGAAATGGGCACCCGCCGTTGAAGCTGTACGCCGCGAGAGGTACCAAGCTACCTCCCTACGAATTGAAGAGCGCCGGGTTCGGGATTACGCGTTGGCCTCTCCGTAATTGACGATCCTGCACACTCCCCCGTACCCTGTAAGGTGACTTCGAAAACTTCTGAAATGTCCCGCCTGCGCGTTGCCGACGACATCACCCAACTGGTCGGTGAAACTCCCATGCTGCAGTTGAAGCGGCTGGTTCCGGCCGGATCGGCCGACGTATTCGCCAAGCTGGAGTACCTGAATCCGGGCGGCAGCGTGAAAGACCGGGCGGCCATCGGGATCATCCGGCGCGCTGAGCAAGAAGGGAAATTGGTTCCCGGCGGCACGATTGTTGAGGCGACTGCGGGAAACACCGGCATAGGCCTGGCGCTGATCGGCGTGAATAGCGGCTACAAGGTGCGGCTGTTTGTGCCGGAGAATTTCTCGCAGGAAAAAGTGATCATCATGCGGGCCCTGGGCGCCGAGGTGGTGCGCACTCCCGACGCCGAGGGCATGCAAGGCGCGATCCGCCAGGCGAAGGAACTGGTCGCCGGCGATCCGACTGCGTTTATGGCCGGACAGTTCGAGAACCTGGCCAATCCCGACTATCACTACGAGACCACGGCGCACGAAATTCTTGAACAGATGAACGGCAAGGTGGACGCCGTCGTGCTCGGCTGCGGCACTTGCGGAACGTTTTCTGGAATCGCTCGCTACCTAAAAGAGAAGTCGCCGGCCGTGCTCGCCTATGCGGTCGAAACGCAGGGATCGACGCTGGGAGGAGGCCAGCCCGGGCCACACAAAGTGGAGGGAATCGGGACCAGCTTCATCCCGAAGACCTTTGACAGCGCCGTGTGCGATGAAGTGATGATGGTCACGGATGACGACGCGTTCGACACGGTGAAGGCGCTGGCGGCGAGGGAAGGCGTGCTGGCGGGATCGAGCGGGGGCGCGGCGGTATTTGCATCGCTGAAGGTTGCGAAAAAGTTGGGGACAGGGAAGCGTGTGGTGACCATCATTCCAGATTCGGCCGAGCGGTATTTGTCGAAGAAGATTTTTGAGGGCGGAGTCTAGGGTTCGACTTCTAACGTTCTGCCTCGGGGCTGGGGATTTTTCCGATTCACGCTCATGAAAAAAAACAAAAAGCCAGGTTTTGCTACGCGCGCCATTCACTGTGGGCAGGAGCCCGATCCTTTAACGGGCGCCGTTACGGTGCCCATCTATCCGACGTCGACCTACGTGCAGCAGGGAATCGGCGAGCACAAGGGATATGAATATTCCCGCGTGTCGAATCCCACGCGCACGCGGTTGGAGGAGAATCTTGCCGCGCTCGAAGGCGGGGTGGCGGCGCGCGTATTCGCCAGCGGCATGGCGGCCATCAACGCGATCGTCAGCATGTTGAAATCGGGCGACCACGTGGTGTGCGGCAACGATCTCTACGGCGGAACGCCGCGCCTGTTTAACAACGTGATGTCCGGATTTGGCCTGGAGTTTTCGTACGTCGATACTTGCGACCCGCAGAACGTTGAACGCGCCATCCGCAGGAACACGCGCATGGTGTATGTGGAGACGCCGACGAATCCGATGATGCGCCTGACGGATCTTGCGGCCGTGAGCCAGATCTGCCGCCAGAAGAAACTCTCGCTCGTGGTCGATAACACCTTCATGTCTTCGTATTTCCAGCAGCCGTTAGCTCTGGGCGCGGACATGGTGGTGCACTCTACGACAAAGTTTTTAAACGGGCACAGCGACGGCCTGGGCGGTGTGGTGATGTGCGCCAAACAGGAGCATGCCGACCAGCTGGCATTTCTGCAGAAGGCGGCGGGGGCGATTCTTTCTCCCTTCGAATGCTGGCTGGTGTTGCGCGGGGTGAAGACCCTGGCGGCGCGCATGGAGATTCACGATCGCAGCGGGCGCATCGTGGCCGATTTTCTTGCCAAGCACAAAAAGGTGAAGGCCGTGTTCTATCCCGGTCTGCCGGATCATCCGCAGCATGCGCTGGCGCGGCGGCAGATGAGCGGCTTTGGAGCGATGATCAGCTTTGAGACGGGATCCCAGAAGAACGCGAACAAGATGCTCAAGAAAGTTCGCGTGTGCTCGCTGGGCGAATCCCTGGGCGGCGTCGAGACGCTGATCTCGCATCCCGCGACCATGACCCACGCGGGGCTCGGCGCGAAAGGCCGCAAGGCCATCGGCATCACGGACGGCCTGGTACGAATTTCCGTGGGGATCGAGGATGTGGGCGACATTCTCGATGACCTGGAGCAGGCGCTGAACGCGATCTAGAAACTTTCGCCGCGGATTTGCGATCAACGCCGATAAATCTTTAAGCACGCAACACCGCTGGTGCTTTATGTTTGCACCGAGTCGGCCAGCCACTGCAGGTACTCTGGGCTTCCGTCTTCAATGCTGACCGCGACGCACTCCGGCAGTTCGTAGGAGTGCAATTCGCGAATTGCGTCGCGCACGGCGGGAAATCTATCTGTCGTCGTCTTGATCAGCAATAGCCATTCCCGGCTCGTCTCCACTTTCCCCTGCCAGCGGTAAATCGACTCGATCCGCGGAAGGATGTTCACGCATGCGGCGAGCTCTTGCTCGACCAGATGACGGGCGATCTTGTGTGCCTCCGGTTCAGACCCCGCGGTGGACAGGACGATTCGTTTGTCAGTCATAATATGTCAGTCATATAAAATCAGCCGTCAGCCATCAGCTGCCAGCTCTCAGCTTGTCGAAGGAGAGATTAGCACTCATTGCATCGAGTGAGGTCGAATATGCTAACGCAAATTAAGTTTGGCACTTCGGGATGGCGAGCAGTGATGGCTGAGGAATTCACTTTTGCCAGTGTGCGGCGCGCCGTGGGCGGAATCGCCCGCTACGTGGCTTCCCAGAAGCCGAAGGGGGCGCGAGTGATTGTGGGCCGCGATCCGCGGTTCCTGGGCGAGACTTTCTGCTCGATGGCGGCGGAGATTCTGGCGGCGCAGGGAATCACACCACTGGTGGTTGCCGAGCCCGCCCCCACTCCGGCCTTTGCCCATGCCGTCATTCAGAACCAGGCCGACGGCGTGATCAATTTCACAGCCTCGCACAATCCGCCGGAATATAACGGAATCAAGTTCTCGACGCCCGACGGGTGCCCAGCACTACCTGAGGTCACAAAGAAGATCGAGGCCGAAATTGTTGCGGGGGATGCCGCGTCTGACAAGGTTCCAGGGGTTGCTGCCGCGGATCCCGCTCTGGCTGAGCGTGCGCCTGCAGAGTACGGAACTCTCGATCCGAAGTCTGCGTACCTGAAACGCCTGGGGGAGATCGTCGATCTGGAAGTGATTCGCAAGTCGAACCTGCGCGTAGCCTTCGATCCCATGTGGGGTTCGGCGCGGGGATACTCTGACGAATTGCTGCGCGGCGCGGGACTGCAAGTGGCCACCGTGCACGACTGCCGCGACGTGCTGTTCGGCGGACATGCCCCTGAGCCCGACGATCACCTGTTAGAAGATCTACGAAAAAAGATGCGCGAGACCGTAGCGCAGATCGGCATCGCTACCGACGGCGACGCGGACCGCTTCGGCATCGTCGATGCGGACGGAACGTTTCTGCAGCCGAACTACGTGATCGCTCTGCTCTTTGACTATCTGGTCGAAAGCCGAGGCTGGAAGAACGGGGTCGCCAAGTCGGTTGCGACCACCAACCTGATCAACGCACTGGCTGAGAAACACGGCGTGGAGTTGCACGAGACTCCGGTGGGCTTCAAATATATCGGCGAACTGATCATGCAGGACAAGATCGCCATTGGCGGGGAGGAAAGCGCCGGTCTGTCGATCCGGCATCACGTTCCGGAGAAAGACGGAGTGCTGGCCGGACTGCTGTGCTGTGAAGCGGTGGCGCGCCGAGGCAAATCTCTGGGAGAGCAACTGAAGGAGATGTGTAACCAAGTTGGTTCCTATTATCCGGAACGACAGAACTTTCGCTTGACGCCCGAGGTCAAGGCCAAGTTCACTGAGAAGTTGTGGCAAGATCCGCGGGATTTCTGCGGCCACCCGGTCAGCCGGGTTGTCCGCACCGACGGATTGAAACTGGTGTTCAGCGACGGGTCGTGGGTCTGCTACCGGTTATCGGGGACGGAACCCGTGGTGCGCGTCTACACGGAAGCGCGCAGCCAGAAGGGCCTGGAGAAGCTGAGCACGGCCGCGAAGCACTGGATTTTCGAGTGAGGCGTTTTTCGCATCTCTATGTTGAAGTCCTTTTCCAAGATCGCGAGATTTCCGCGTCCGGAAGCCGGCTTGCGCGCCATGGTCGATCGCGCACCGCAGGCGGAGGCTTTTGCGGCGTCGTGGATCGAGCGGGTGCGGCCGACGGCGGTCCTCGTCTACTCTTTGCGGCGGCGCATCGCAACCGTCGCGGTAGCTGTGCTGGCCGCGTCGCTGTTTGTGCATGTCATGTTTGGGGCGAACGGAATGGTGGTCTACAAGCAGAAGCGCGCCGAATATGAAGCTCTGCGAAAACAGATTGTGCAGGTGCAGCTGGACAACGACCGCTACGCCCAGCAGGTTCAGGGCCTGAAGAGCGATCAGAAGGCCATTGAAAAAGAGGCGCGCGAACAACTGGGCTACGCCAAACCGGGAGAGTATGTGTACGTCCCGCCGGCTCCGCCGAAGCCTACGCCGCCGGTCAATCACACCGCGAAAAAATAGGCTGCTGTGTTTTTCTGATCTGCAAATCTGAAGTGCAACTTCTGAGTAATAGATTTTCGAGCGCGCTGACAATCCCTCGTCCGCTCTGTGGTATATTTCCGGTGCCTCAATTTCACAATCGAGCGGAGATATACCGGTTCCCGAGGGGGACGGTTACGATCTTCGACGCACCGTGGGTGGTTGCGGTTTGGGGCCGCAACCCGAACTTCAAAAAGGAGAAAAACCGGCCATGAGAAAAGTTCTGCTGATTTGTCTTGCGGTAAGTTTCGTGTTTGCCTTGTCGGCGCTGGCCTTCGATGACATGGGCAAGAGCACTTCCGTCAACGGTTGGATCACCGACGCTAAATGCGGCGCCAAGGGCGCCAATGCGGCCGGCGAGGCCTGCACCAAGAAATGCGTGGCTGGCGGCGAGAAGATGGTCATCGTCACCGATGGCGATTCGAAAGTGCTGGCCGTCGACAACCAGGACGCTCTGAAGGGACATGAGGGCCATCACGTCACCGTTACTGGCACCGTTTCGAAGGATTCCATGCACGTGGCCAGCGTCAAGATGATGATGTAATTGGGTCCCCGGATTGAATCGGTTAGAGGGCGGCGAAAGCCGCCCTCTTCGTTCTTGTGCGAAGAATTGTGGGGATTGAGCAATTGGGAAATTTAGCAATTGTGTAATTTAGAGACCAGGCCCCGGCTTTCAATTTCCCAATTACCAAATTTCCCGATTACTCAATTTATCTCACGACGCCTTCCAGCGGTGAACTCGCCGTGGCATATAGCTTCCTCGGCATGCGGCCCGAGAGGTACGCTTGGCGTCCCGCCAGCACCGCATGGTGCATGGCTTCAGCCATGAGCACGGGATCCTGCGCGGCAGCGATCCCGGTGTTCATCAGGACCGCGTCGGCGCCAAGTTCCATCGCGATCGCGGCGTCCGAGGCTGTTCCGACTCCCGCATCCACAATCAGCGGCACGCCCGTGATCATTTCGCGGAGTATGCGAATGTGGGCCTGATTCTGAATTCCCATGCCGCTGCCGATGGGCGCGCCCAGCGGCATGATTGTGGCCGCTCCCGCGTCAATCAGACGCTTCGCGAAAACAATGTCGTCTGACGTGTAGGGAAGCACGGTGAAGCCCTCCTTCACCAGCACGCGCGTGGCTTCGAGCGTGGCCTGCACGTCGGGATAAAGCGTGGCCTGATCGCCGATCACTTCGAGCTTGACCCAGTCAGAGAGCCCAACTTCGCGGCCCAGGCGGGCCGCGCGAATGGCCTCGTCGGCGGTGTAGCAGCCGGCAGTGTTGGGAAGGAGAAAGTATTTCTTGGCGTCGATGTAGTCAAGCAGTGATTCCTTACTGCGGTCTAGATTCACGCGCCGCACTGCGACTGTGACCATCTCCGCGCCGCTGGCTTCGAGCGCACGCGCCGTTTCCTGGAAGGATTTATATTTTCCCGTGCCCACGATCAGGCGTGAGCGGAAGGAGCGGCCGGCGATTATCAATGAGTCCGACATGGATTCATTGTAAGTTCTTTGAGTGCAATGGTGCCAGTGAAAGTCCCCACTTCTCGTGCCAAGAACGCGCGAGAAATGGGGCACCCGGCTTCGGAATGACAAGTTGCGACTGGTTTACGGCATGGCCGCGGCTTCCGCCTGCGCATACAGTTCGTCGATCTGCTTTTTGTAGCGATCTTCGATCACTCGTCTTTTCAGTTTCATCGTCGGGGTCAGGACGCCGTTGTCGATGGTGAATTCGTCCGCCACCAGCAGCACGCGCTTCAGCTTTTCGAAGCGAGCCAGATTCTGGTTGATGCCTTCGACAATTCCTTCGTAGAGCGCCTGTACTTTCGGATTCGCGATCAGTTCCGCCCGAGAGGCAAACGTAATCTCGTTCTCGCGCGCCCACTCTTCCAGCGCCGCGAAGTTGGGAGACACGAGTACCGACGCGAACTTGCGCTTGTCTCCCACAATCGCGGCTACCCCCACCAGGGGATTCAACTTGAGCGAATTCTCGATGGGCTGCGGCGCAATGAACTTTCCGCCAGAAGTCTTGATCAGATCTTTCTTGCGGTCGGTGACGGAGAGATATCCATCGGCGTCGATGTTGCCGATGTCCCCGGTCTTGAACCAGCCATCGACCAGTGCCGCCTTTGTCTCTTCCGGCCGGTTCCAGTAGCCTTTGAATACCGAAGGGCCCTTCACCAGAATCTCGCCGTCTTCGGCGATACGAACTTCGAGGTTCGGCAGAATCTTGCCCACGGTTCCGATGCGGTGATTAACCGGTGTATTCACGGCGATCACGGGCGAGGTTTCGGTAAGCCCGTAGCCTTCGTGAATGCGAATTCCCATCTTGGCGTACCACTCGGCAAGCTCGCGACCCAGCGGCGCGCCTCCTGAGATGAAAGTTTCGATGTGCCCGCCCATGCCCTCGCGAATCTTGGAAAACACGAGTCGGTTGGCCAGCTTCCAGCTGCGCGAAGTGGGCGTTTTTCCGGCAAGAATCTCCGGCTTGTGGTCTTGTCCTACGGAAACCGCCCAATCGTAAATCGCGCGCTTGGGCAGGCCCTTGGCTTTCTGCTCCGCCTGCGCGTAGATTTTTTCGTACACCCGCGGCACAGCAACAAAAATTGACGGCTGCACTTCCAGAAGGCTCGCGGGCAGCCGGTCCATAAACGAACAATAGGCCAGCGTTACGCCGTGATAGATCATGGCGAAATCCACATGGCGGGCGGTGATGTGGCAGAGCGGCAGAAACGAGATGCTGACCAGGCCGGGCCGCATGTTGAACCCGAGCAGCGAACAGGAAATATTCGACGCAATGTTGCCGTGGGTCAGCATCGCGCCTTTGGAGGTTCCGGTCGTTCCCGAGGTGTAAACGATCGTCGCCAGATCGTCGGGACCAATGGAGCGGGCTTTCGCTTCGATCTCGGCGTCGAGATTCTCCGGGCCCTGCAGCGTGATGTTGTTCATAGTCACGCATTTGCGCGCGAACGGAGCGAGGTCACCGTTGAATTCCACCGGGTCCATGACGACGATTTTCTCAATCTGCGCCTGGTGCAGGATCGGCAGAATCTTGCGCAGTTGCTGGTCCGACGACAGGAAGATGGCGCGGCAGCCCGCGTCATGCAGGACGAATGCAGTCTGCTCTGCGGTGAGGGTGGTGTAGAGCGGAACGGTTACGGCCCCGAGCAGCAGGCTGGCCATATCAGCCGTAGGCCACTCGGGACGATTCTCGCTGAGGATAGCGATGCGATCTCCCGCTCGAATGCCCCAGGCCTGCAGCGTGCGCGCGGTCCTGGCAACACCGACGCCGAATTCGCGCGAGGAGATGGGCAGCCATTGCGCGGCATCGCGGTACAGCATGATGCGGTCCAGATTGCGCTCGACTGCGGCAAAGAAGATGTCGTTCAGGGTGGCGATGCTCATTGCGTCTTTTCGGGCCTGGAGCCGTGCTTTGCCGCCGCAACAGGCTCCCGAACAAGACTGTACTGTTTTGCCAGGGGTTTGGGCAATGCGAACGGTCACCATTGGGTACTTCCCGGTTTACCGCGCTGGCTTGGCAGGGTATGCTAGGCCATCACTCCTGAGGGAGGAGGGAAGAGTTCATGCATAAGAGACGCTTCGGGGTTCTGGCGCTGGGGTGGCTACTGGCGGGTGCGCTGATTGTGACCGCCGCATCCCCAACGTTCGCACAAACCAAGAAGGAGGGTTCTGGTATGCCGAAAGTCGGCGACATGGCGCCGGATTTCACGCTGAAACACTTTGACGGCAACAACCTGAAAGACGTGAAGTTGAGCGCCTACCGCGGCAAGAAGAACGTCGTCCTGGCGTTCTACATCTTCGCATTTACTGGTGGTTGAACGCTGCAAATGAAAAACTTCCAGCAGAACCTGAAAGCGCTGGAAGCAGCCGACACCCAGGTCCTGGGTGTGAGCATGGATAGTGCCTTCGCCAACAAAGCCTTCGCCGACCAAATTGGAGTTACGTTCCCCCTTCTCAGTGACTGGGGCGGAAAAGTGACCCACGAGTACGGCATCTACAAAGACGAATACCAGGCCCCGCGCCGGGTGAACTTCCTGATCGGCAAAGATGGAAAGATCATGGAAGAGCAGGTGGATAAAGACGCCATCGATCCCACGAAGATCGTGGACGCCTGCCAGCGCCCGAAGCTGAAGAACTAAACCTCCGAAAAAAAACCGCGTAGAGACGTAGCTTGCTACGTCTCTGCGGGCGGCGTCTGAAACGATGGTGAGCGAGACGTTGCAAGCAACGTCTCTACGAACGCAAGTCTATCCCCGGCAAGCACATCTCACTCCCAGGGAAACTAAAGCGCCTCTATTGTGTTTGCACAGATGTCGTTAAAATCGGAATCGTACCGATTTCTATTTCGGTGGGGCGAAGATATGAAAACACGCAAGTTGTGGACCGGAGCGCTTGTACTGGCGAGCTTTGCATTTGTTCTGCAAATTTCGACCGTCGCAAAAGCACAGGATGATGCGCAGGTTGAAGATCAAAATCAGGATCAGAGTCAGGATCCTCCGGGCCGGGTCGCGCGACTGAATTTCTCGCAAGGCTCGGTCTCATTTCGTCCGGCCGGCGAGGATGACTGGGTTACCGCAGTTCCTAACCGCCCCATGGTCACAGGCGATGACCTGTGGGCTGACGAAGATTCGCGCGCCGAAGTTCACGTGGGTTCGGCGGCTATCCGCCTGGGCGCGAAGACCGGGATCACCTTCCTCGAACTCGACGACCACACCACGCAGATCCGCCTGGCGCAGGGATCGATCATTCTGCGCGTCCGCCACGTCGACGACGATGACAACTATGAGATCGACACACCGAACATCGCGTTGACCCTACAGCAGCCCGGTGAGTACCGTCTGGACGTGAGTGAGGATGGGCGCCAGACCGTCGCTGAGGTGTGGCACGGTCGCGGCCGGGTCACTGGAGGAGGTTTCTCCTACAACGTGGTGGCCGGGCAGTCCGCCACATTTACCGGTGACGATCAGCACGTAGACTACGATCTCGGCCAGATCCCCGCCCGCGACGATTTCGATAGCTGGGCCTTTGACCGGGACGATCGCGAAGATCGCGCCGACTCCGCGAATTATGTTTCGCGCGAGATGACCGGCTACGAAGATCTCGACGAGAGCGGCGACTGGAGTTATGTGGCCGGCTATGGCCCGTGCTGGAGGCCGCGCGGCCTGGTCGTGGGATGGGCTCCGTACCGCTTCGGCCACTGGGTCTTTGTCGGCCCGTGGGGTTGGACCTGGGTTGAAGACGAGCCCTGGGGATTCGCTCCCTTCCACTACGGACGCTGGGCATTCGTGAACAGCGGATGGTTCTGGGTTCCGGGGCCGGTTGTGGTCCGGCCCATCTGGGCGCCGGCGCTGGTGGCGTTCGTGGGCGGCGGCGCGGGGTTCCGCTTCTCGGCGGGTGTCGGCGTGGGATGGTTCCCGCTGGCTCCGGGCGAAGTCTATTTGCCCGGATACCACGTGAGCCGCGCATACGTGAACAACGTGAACATCACCAATACGTCGGTGAATATCACGAAGGTCACGAACGTTTACAACACGGTGATCATCAACAAGAGCACGACCATCAACAACGTCACCTACGTGAACCAGCATGTGAACAACGGCGTGACCGTCGTGTCGCACGACGCATTTGTCAACGCGCGGCCGGTGGCACAGAACGTGATGAGAGTGGACCCCAAGGAAATCGCCGCGGCGCCGGTGAGCCATGTGGTGGCGGCCGAACCGATCCGGACCAGCGTGATTGGTGCTGGGCGGCCAGCGCCTGTCAAACCACCGGCAACCGTCATCAGCCGTCCAGTGGTTGCGGTCAGGACACCGCCTCCGCTGCCGCGCCCGATCGAACAGCGGCAGGCGCAGGCGGGTGGACATCTGAATCAGCAGACTTTGGTTCGCCCGATGCCGATCGCGCAGCCTACCCAAATGAATCAGAGCGGGCGGCCGCAGCCGACGCCGGCACAAACGCAGGACGGGTTCAAGCCGTTTACGCAGAACCCGAACAACAATCAGGTGAAGCAACTGCCGAAGACACAACCACGCGTCTACGAGCAGCAGGGAAGTTCGCAACCGGAAAACCGGCAGCCTGAAAACCGGAACGTCCAGCCGCAGGAGAATCGCAATGCACAGCCGGCCCAGACGTTCCGTCCACCCCAACCGGAGCAAGTAAGGCCGGCTCCGCAAGAGACGCATCCGCTGGTCCGGCCCGCACCGCCGGTGCAGGAGCGCAGTCCGCAACAGGAGCAGCAGCAGGAGCAGAAGTTCAATCAGTGGCACCAGGAGCGGCCTGCGGCTCCTCCGCCTGCGCCGAAGCCTGCTCAGCGGGCTCCGGAGCCGAAGCCCGCAAAGAAGTGACGTTGACGCTGAGTGCTCTATTGCGGTGTGATAAGGTTCGCATGACATTTGCTTGCGGACCAGACAACCGATAACGGCAGCGCCGGGAGAAGCACGATCTCTCCCGGCGTAGTCTTTTGTGGTAGAGCGGCTTTCCCGGCAGAGCATTATCGAAGGATCGAGACGGAAGCGAGATGACCGAAGCCAAGCGCCCCACGATTAACTGGATGGATGTCCTGTGGCTGGTGCTGCTCGCCGGACTAGCTCTCCTGCCGCCCGTGCAGGAACTTCACAAGCAACTCATCCTGGTTGCCTTCGGAGTCCTCCAATTAAGCGAGGGCTGGCTGGTTACGCTCGTTCCCAACCGCCGCGGCCCAGCCTATCTGGTGGTGCTCAAGATTGCCCTGGCGACGCTGTTGGTGGATCACACCAACGAAATCGCCATCAACAGTTACTACTACCCGATCTACTACCTGCCCGTGGTCACAGCGGCGGAGTATTTTAGCCCCTGGGCCACGTTGTTGTGGACGTCGCTGGCATCGGCCGCATACTGTTCCTATCTCTACCCAGCGGGGCAGGAGTTCGAGATCACGGCAGAGAACTATCAACTGCTGGCGATCCGGGTTCTTTTCTTCTTTCTCGCTGCCATGCTGGTGAACCGTTTTGTGGTTGAGAACCGTCGCACGACCCAACGCTATCAGGAACTGGCGGAGACGCTCGCCGCGACCAACCTCCGCCTGGAGCTGGTGCAGGCGGAAGCGCGGCGCTCCGAGCGTCTCGCTGCGCTGGGCCAGCTTTCGGCAGGGTTGGCTCACGAGATCCGCAATCCGCTGGGAGTCATCAAAGGGTCGGCGGAAATGCTGACCCAGAAGCTTGGTGCGGCCGATCCGTTGGCCACGGAACTCGCAGGATACATTTCGACCGAGACGAACCGCCTGAGCGCGCTGGTCACGCGCTTCCTCGATTTCGCGCGGCCATTGCATGCGGACCTGACGCCGCTGCACATCACCGCAGTTCTCGATCGCGCTTTGAATGACGTGGCGCAATTCTGGAAGGGCGCGCCCGTTCAGGTCGAAAAAGAATACGAGGCCGCGCTGCCGCTGGTGCCGCTGGATGAGAGTCTGAGCGAGCAGGCCTTCGTTAATATCATCCAGAATGCATACGACGCCATGGGAACCAGCGGAGGCAGGCTGAACGTGCGGGCGCGGAAATCGCGTGCCAGCAGCCGCGATGGTGGCAGCCTTGATGGTGTGGAAGTGCGCATCGAAGATACCGGACCGGGAATTCCGACGGAGTTGCGAGAACAAATCTTTAATCCCTTCGTGACCACGAAGAAAACCGGAGTCGGACTGGGACTCTCCATCGTCTCGAAGATTATTGATGGGCATCGCGGTACGATCCGGGTGGAAGGTGCCGAGCATCCCGCTGTGGCCGCACCCGGTCAGGGCGCCAGCTTCGTAATATTTTTCCCTGCCGCCAACGAGCAGACGCCGGTGGGAGAGACGGCTCATCTGGTGATCTCGTGAGACTCAACGTATTGAGGACGACGCGACCATGCCGGCAATTCTGATCGTCGAGGACGAGGCCAAGATGCGCCGCCTGCTGGAGTTGAATCTCGGCGACGACGGATTCACTACGTTTCCCGCCGGAGACGCGGAGGCTGGCCTGAAGCTGCTGCGCGAGAACTCCATCGATCTGGTTCTGACCGACCTGAAACTTCCCGGCATGAACGGCTTGGAATTTCTGCAAACCATCAAGCGGCAGAACGCCGCTCTTCCGGTCGTGGTGATGACTGCGTTCGGCAGCGTGGAGACCGCCGTCGAGGCCATGAAGGCAGGGGCCAGCGACTACGTCCTGAAACCGTTTTCGCTGACCGAGATGCGGATGGTGATCCACAAAGAGCTGGACGTCCGCGATCTGCGCGAAGAGAACCGGACGTTACGCGAGGCGTTGGGCAAACGCTATGCGCATCCCAACGTGGTTGCTCGCAGTCCGAAGATGCAGGAAGTGCTCGCGACCGTGGAGCGTGTCGCCCCGACGAATTCCACGGTGCTGCTAGGCGGCGAGAGCGGCGTGGGCAAAGACTTGATCGCGCGCGCCATCCACGAAAAATCGCGCCGAGCTTCCGGCCCATTCCTCAAGATCAACAGCACTGCGATTCCTGAGAATCTTCTCGAGAGCGAATTGTTTGGCTTCGAAAAAGGAGCGTTCACCGGAGCGGTCGCCAGCAAACCCGGCAAGTTCGAATTAGCCGACAAGGGAACGCTTTTCCTCGACGAGATTGGCGACGTGCCTCCGGTGACCCAGGTGAAATTGTTGCGGGTTCTGCAGGAGCGCGAGTTCGAGCGCCTGGGAGGCACTCGCACAGTGAAGGTGGATGTGCGCTTGATCGCGGCCACCAACAAGGATCTCCGCGAGGCCCTTGAGCAGGGCACATTTCGCGAGGACCTCTACTATCGCCTGAATGTCGTACCCATCGACATTGCACCGCTGCGTGAGCGCAGGGAAGACATTCCCGATCTCGCGAATCTTTTTATTTCGCGATTCAGCGGAGAATCCGGCAAGCCTGTCGAAGGAATCACGGCCGAGGCGATGCAGATTCTGGTGAATTATCATTGGCCGGGCAATGTCCGCGAGTTGCAGAACATTGTGGAGCGCGCGTGCGCGCTCGCCAAGGGCAATGTGCTTGCGCCATCCGACATTCACCTGGATGTGCGACCCGCGAAAGCGGCGAACGGGCCCGGCGGATTTCTTCCCGAAGGCGTGACGCTGGAGCAATGGGAAGACGAAATGGTGCAGGAAGCGTTACGTCGCGCCAACGGAAACAAGAGCCAGGCCGCGCGCCTGCTGGGCTTGTCGCGCAACGCGCTGCGGTACCGCTTGTCGAAGATCGGCATCGCGGATGAACCGGAAAAGGCCGAGTAGATGTGGGGACAGCCACCCCTTCGGCAAGCTCAGGGCTATCGGCTGTCCGTCGAGCGCAGCTCGACTCGGCTCGCCGCACCACCAGAATCTCACCGCGCCGTGGATGTGGTTTACTAGTTGGCGATGATCCCACCATTTATGTCGCGAATGCTGTTGGTCGGCCTGATCTTCTCCACCATTGTGGTCTCGGCGCAAACTTTAACCGAGCGCCTCGGCTACCCTCCCGGCACGAAGCTCATCATCGTCCACGCCGATGACCTGGGCGAAACCCACGCGGTGAATGCCGCGGCGATGAAAGCTCTACAGGGCGGGACGATCAATTCTGCCAGCCTGATGGTGCCTTGCCCGTGGTTCCCGGAGATGGCGGACTACGCTAAGTCCCACCCGGACGCCGATTTTGGACTCCATCTTACGTTGACCAGCGAGCGAGTGTATTACCGCTGGGGGCCGGTCGCGCCCGCCGATAAGGTGCCGAGCCTGGTGGATGAAAACGGATACTTCTATCATGACTGGGAGCACAACACGCACGTCAACGCGAAGGAAGTCGAGGTCGAGTTGCGGGCCCAGATTGAGCGTGCGCTCGCCATGGGCGTTCGGCCCACGCATCTCGATTCGCATCAGTACCGGCTGATCATGTACGGCAAGGAACTGTTCGATGTGTTCCTGCGCGTGGCTCACGACTACAAGCTGCCGGTATTCGTTACTCGAGACTGGTTTGCAGCCTACCCATACCTGCAGGCGAGTCTCGGGCCCGGTGATATTGTGCTCGACCACACGGTTACGATTGAACCGGAAGTTCCACCAGAAAAATGGGGGGAGTTTTACCTTGCGGCGCTCAAGAACCTGCAACCCGGCGTAACCGAGTTCGTGATTCATCCCGGTTTCGACGACGAAGAACTGCGCGCCGCCACTCGGGAACGCTCGACGTGGGGTTCGGCCTGGAGACAGCGCGACTACGATTTCTTCACCAGTGATCAGTTCCGCGAAGTTCTGGCTGAGCAGCACATTCAGGTGATCACGTGGCGGGAGTTGGGCCGGGCGGCTGCGAAATGATGTCTGGCTTGTGAAGCACCGAACTGAGACGAAGGCGAACCGGCAGGAGCGAATCATGCTGCTACAAACTACGAGAAGCAGATTAGCCGTGATCCTGATGTGCGTGTGGGCCGTGCCGAGCCTGGTGGCGCAGGCTCCGAAGAGCGATTTTTTCAAAACATCCGACGGCGTCAGGATCCACTACATCGAAGCAGGCAGCGGGCGGGCCATCGTCTTCATTCCGGGATGGACCATGCCGGCATGGATCTGGCAGAAGCAAATCGATGAGTTTTCAAAGAAGTACCACGTCGTTGCGGTCGATCCGCGTTCCCAGGGCGAAAGCGACAAGCCCACCGACGGCCATCTACCCGAGACCCGCTCCCGCGACTACAAAGAACTTATTGATCACCTCGCCCTGAAGCGGCCCGTCCTGGTCGGCTGGTCGATGGCGTGCGGCGAGCTGGTGAAATATGCCGAACAGTTCGGCAGCGACAACGTCGGCGGGTTCGTTTTGGTGGACGGCTTTCTAGCCGAGAAAACCAGTCCCGAAATGTTCTTCGCCGTCTCCGGATGGATGAACCAGTTACAACAGGATCGCCAGAAACAGGCGGACGGTTTTGTGCGCAGCATGTTCAAAAAGCCTCAGACGGAGGACTACCTGCACCGTGTCGTCGACGCCTCCGTGCAGGTTCCGGCCAATACCGCCGCCGTACTTATTTACAACATGATTGCGGTCAAGGATTTCTCCCCCGGCCTGGCCAAAATGAATCACCCGGTACTGTTCGCCTACCAGCCGGAATCGCAGCCGACCGCCGATTTCCTGAAATCGAAGCTCGGCGACCGACTCCGGCTGGAGCGATTCGACGGCGACGGCCACGCCCTGTTCGTCGATGAACCAGAAAAGTTCAACCGCGTGCTCGAGGAGTTTGTAAAGAGCCTGCCTAAGTAATCAAGAGCAGGATCAAGTCCTTTCTGGTACTCGACGATCTATTCCATTCTTAGAGTGACTGCCGGATCGATGCGCGTGATGCGCAACGCGGGCAGGAAACTCGCCAGCGCCGCTACGACCGCAATGAAAGCAAGGACCACACTGAACGTCAGCAGGTCATAGCCGCGGACTCCATAGATTTGACTGCGCAAAACGCGCACGGCGAGAAACGATAGCCCGAGGCCCGAGATCAGGCCGAAGACTGCGGCCACAATCCCAGCGGAACCTACGTCCACCATAGCCTGACGGATGGGAGAGCCGAGGGCCATCCGGATCCCGATTTCGCGAGTGCGCTGCACGATGAGGTTCGAAACCAGCCCGTAGATCCCGACGGCGGAAAGCAATAGAGCGAGTCCAGCCAGCGTCGAGAGCAAAGCTACCTCCGCTCTCTGGAACACGAGGTTCTCGGCGAGGATGTCTTCCATCGAGTGGAATCCAGAGAAGGGCAAGCTGGGATCAACCTGGGCGAGGGCCTTTTGCATCACCGAGGTAAGGCCTTGTACCGGCATAGTTGTACGTACAATCCAGCTGGGCTGGAACCAGATGTGCGCGATGTTGACCAGCGCCTGGTCCATCTGGGTGGCGGGCAGATAGAACACGGGCTCGGTCGCCATGGGTGCATCACCACCCATGCCGGGACGCTTGGCGACGTTGGCCGTGAGGCCAACGATGGTGTAGGTGTGACTCTCATTCTGAAAGTGACGGCCAATAGGATTCGGCTCCTGGAAGAACTCGCGGGCAAAGTCGCCATTGACCACGGCAACGAACTCCGAAGTCGGCGTGTCGCTTTTGGTGAGGGCGCGGCCGGCAAGAATCGGGATTCTCAGCGCGCGAAAGTATTCCGGGCTCACGTAGGCCATGCTGGCGCCCCACTCCTTGCCGGCAAGTTTGCCGTCCACAATCTTGAGCCCGTCGTTGAGGCCGCGTTCGTAAGGCAGGCTCAAACCGACTGCGGCATTTTCCACGCCGGGGATCTGGTGCATCGAGGCCACGCTACGATCGATAAGGTTATGAAATGCAGCTGCATCGCGGTAGCGTGCATCATCGAGCGAGAGTTTGGCAGTCATCACGTTGCTGGCGTCGAAGCCGGGCGGCAGGGTTTCCAGATAGATGAGGCTGCGGATCAGCAGACCAGCAGCGGCAACCAGCACGACGGTAAGCGCGACTTCGCCACAGATCAGCAACTGGCGGAGACGGCTAGAGCCTCTGGCGACGGAGTGACTGCTGGCGGCCATCGACGACCGCAGCTCCACACTGCGTATTTGCAAAGCCGGCAACGCTCCAAAGAGCAGGCTGGTGAGCAGGGAGGCTCCGAAGGTGAAGGCAAGAACGCGAAAGTCGATCGATATGCCGCCGACCGGCATCATCTGATCTGGCAGGAATTCGCCTAACGATGCAAGAATTCCGCGCGCCAGACCCAAGCCGATCGCGGCTCCGACCAAAGCCAGAACAAAGTTTTCCACCCAGAGTTGACGCAGGACCATCCAGCGGCTGGCGCCGAGAGCAAGGCGGGTGGCGATCTCGGGCGCGCGGCGCGCGATCCGTACCAGTGTGAGCCCGGCAAGATTGGCGCAGGCAATGAGGAGGATGAATCCCACCGCCGACATCAGCCCCAAAACCGGTTGCCCCATTCCGTTATCCAGATTGCGGTTGAGCGGCGAAGCGTAGAACCAGGCGCGGCCGTTGTTCTTCGCCGTCTCGTCAAAGGAAGGCTTGCGCAGGTGCGCGAGTTGCGCCGAGACCTGCTGCCAGGTCGCTCCCGGTGCAAGGCGAAGAAGGATTTCGCAATTGTCCCCGCCACATTCGCCGCCCTGATGGGGCTGCAAGGGCGTGAAGACGTCGGCAGTGCCGGTGGGTTGCGCGTGCTGCGACAAGATCCCAACCACTGTGTAGGGCTCGCCTTTCAGAATGACTGGCTTTCCCAAGACCTGGGGATCGCCGTGGAAAACGGACTGCCAGAGGGCATAACTCAGGACCACGGCATTCGGTCCGTTGGGACGATCTTCCTCCCCGGTGAAACCACGTCCAAGAAAAGGCCGGATGCCGAGCACGTCGAAGTAGTGCGCGGAAACGTGCATGTCCTGGACATAACGAACGCTGTTACCGGAATCTGAGCCGGCTTGCAGATTGACACCGCTGGTCATGCCGAAGGAGGCGGCTTGGACGGATGGCACGTTGTCCCGAACCAACTCCCAGGTTTCGCCGTCCTGGCTGTTGTTGTCGTCCTGCACGAACTGGCCGGACTTGGGCGAGACGCCCTCCTGATGGAGAATCAGGACCGCGAGGCGGTCAGGCTCAGGGTAGGGCAGAGGGCGCAACAGGAAGCCGTTGAGCAAGCTGAAGACGGCAGTATTGACTCCAACCCCGAGCGCGAGCGTTAGAGTGACCGCAAGACTGAAGCCGGGGTTCTTGAACAGCTGTTTCCATGCCAAGCGGAGCTCTTGAAGGAGCATGTGCGCACCTCTTCTTCAGACCCGGAGGCACTTCCTTCGCCAAACGGAGCCAAGAGAATGTGCCTGAGAGGAAAGCAGTTAGGATCGTTGCACGCGAGGCTGCGCACCCTCCAGGTGTTCGATATCAAAATCCATTGTTCGGGATTGGACAGGATGGCTTATCGCTAGCCGCAAGTGGCCGAAAACCACCACCCTTGGCTGAGGTCGGCCAACATTGTCGAATAGAGGAGTCCTCGTTGTTGCAATCGTCCTGTTCTTAGTTGAAAACAAAAGACTTGCAGACAGTCCCTCTTGCCCGCTTTGGCATGGCAGTTGCCCATCCTTTTGACAGAGAGATTCCTCAACATGCGGGTTTATAGAGTGAGGTCCGGTTGGAAGAGGTGGGTTATGAAAAGCAGATTCGTGGCAAGTTTGGCAGTCTTAACTTTGGCGCTGTCGGGCGCATTGTCCATCAACGCACTGGCGCAAACCACGGAGGAAACCCCAGCACCGTCGGATCAGCCCAGCGCCCCGATGGAGATGGGTCAACCGGGGCAGGGTCAAACCGATCAAGATCAAACCGGGCAAGATCAGGATGGCCCCCAGGCGCAGCCTACCGAAGCGCAGCCCGGTGGGCCATCGGGCGAGGCTCCCGCGAAGACGGACCAGGGTGTGGCGCGCATCAGCCTGATTCACGGCGACGTCTCGACCCAGCGCGGTGATTCCGGCGACTGGTCGGCGGTGGTGTTGAACCAGCCCGTCATGACCGGCGACAAAGTCTCGACGGGCGACAGCGCCCGTGTTGAATTGCAGCTCGACTTTGCCAACATTGTTCGCCTGGGGCCGAACTCCAAGGTCAACATCGCGAACCTAACGCAGAAAGATATTCAGATTCAGTTGAGCGAGGGCATCTTGAACTTCACGGTTTCGAAAGACAGCGAAGCCGAGCCCGAGATCGATACTCCGAACGTGTCCGTGCACCCCGCGCATCGTGATGGCGTTTTCCGCGTCGAAGTGCGGCCGGATGGCGACACCATCGTGATCGTGCGCCAGGGCGAAGCGCAGATTGCCACGCCGCAGGGCAGCGCCGAAGTCCGCAGCGGAGAAATGGCGACGGTGCGCGGCAACGCCGATTCCGCACAGTACAAGGTTTCGCAGGCTCCCGATCGTGACGACTGGGATCGCTGGAACAGCGACCGGGATCACATGATCCGCAACGCCAGCTCGTGGCATCACACCAACAAGTACTACACCGGATCGCAGGATCTGGACGCGTATGGCCGCTGGCAGAACGTTCCGGACTACGGCGATGTGTGGGTGCCCAACGAGTCGGATGACTGGGCTCCGTATCGCAACGGCAACTGGACCTATGAACCCACCTACGGCTGGACTTGGGTTGGCGCCGAGCCTTGGGGCTGGGCGCCGTATCACTACGGCCGCTGGTTCTGGTACGGCAATTCGTGGGCGTGGTGGCCTGGTCCGGTATATGCGGGCTACAACCCCTTCTGGGCGCCGGCTTACGTGTCGTTCTGGGGATGGGGCGGAGGTTTTGGTTTCGGCTTTGGATACGGTGGGTGGGGTGGATTCGGCTGGCTTCCGATCGGACCGTGCGACTACTTCCATCCGTGGTGGGGTGGATACCGCGGTCGGTTCGGTTGGGCGGGTCGTGGCGGCTTTAACCGCTACGGCGGCTTCCGGCCGCTGCACAGCGGGAACCGTTTTTCGAACATTGCGCACATGCATGACGCCCATATTGGCCGGGCGCTGTCGACGGTCAATGCAGGACATTTCGGCGCAGGCCGGGTGACGGCCGCTGCCGCAAGCCGTGAGCAGATTAATGGAGCGCGCATGATGGCGGGTAATCTGCCAGTGGTTCCATCGCGCGCGAGTTTATCGGCGAGCGGGCGCGCGGCGGCGCCGTCGACGGTGCGCAACGGCGGTCCGCAGCGTTTCTTCGGATCGGTACATAACACCGCTTCGCGGCCGCAGTCGTTCCAGCAGCAGACCGCGAATCTGCGGCAGGCCATGCAGCAGAACCATGTGGGCGCGATTCCGGCTGGCGGCCGCGTGGGTGGAGAATCGACGGCACGGGGCACGCCTGCGACAGGCACGCTGCAACGACCCAGCGCCGGCACACTCTCGAACCGGGAGTCGAGTAATCCCGGGAATCGAACTGCGGGCAATCAGCCATCGTCCATACAAAATGGAAACCGTGGCGCATACCGTCCGTTCAATCCGCCGAGCACCGGTACTCGTTCGCCGGGCTCTGTCGGATCGGAACGGGCCAACGCGGGTTCTGGAATGGAACCGCAGCACGGCACGATGCAGTCTGCTCCGGCTGGCAACCGTGACGGATTCCGTCCGTTCACGCCGCCCTCCGGCAATGTGTCGCGTGGCCAATCGAGTGCCCCGGCAGCCCGCGGCGGCAGCGGGACTTACTGGAATCGGACGGCCCCGAGTTCGATAGAGCGCGGCGGCAACGGTTCGTATCCGGGCGGCTACGGGCGCGGGCCTTCGTCTGGGTCAACGTCCGGATCATCGTCCGGGCCGGCATCCCGTCCGCGGTTGGATATGCGGCAGCCGATCGTGCGGTCGCCATCTTATGGCGGATATCCGCGCGGCGGCAACGGTGGCTATCATGCTCCGGTCTATCGCGCTCCAACCTATCGCGCTCCGAGTTACGGCGGATCGCATGGAGCACCCAGCTACGGAGGTTCGCACGGCGGCGGCCATGTGAGTGCGCCGAGCGGTGGTGGACACTCCTCTGGTGGTGGTGGCGGACACCCCAGCGGCGGTGGTGGGCATTCCGGTGGTGGCGGTGGACACTCCAGTGGTGGGCATCGCTAGCGGCCAGAGACGTTGCCAGCAACGTCTCTACGGAGAGGTTGGGTGGAACAAGTTGCTGTAAACGAAGTGAAGAACAGAGGCGAGAAGGGCGTGCTAAACGGCACGCCCTTTCTCATTTCTGCGAATTACGGTCTGGCGTACGCGGGGCTGTCGGGCTCGGGACGGTCGTACTCGTGCCCGTATTTGTTCTTGTGGGCCAGCGTCACATCGGTCTCCTTTAGGGTGAAGGTTCCGAGCGAAGTATCTTCTGGGGCGACCGTAATCTCGTGGTTCAGGGCGCGGAGCGCGTCGGGCGCGACCGAAGTGTGAAAAACCTGTAACTGGTAGCGTCCCGGTGGCACGTTGGGAATCGTAAGGTCCCCGTGCGCATCGGAGACGGCGTAGTAGGGGGTTGCCAGGGCGATGACCACTGCAGTCATCTGTTCGTGAATGTTGCAGAAGATAAACGAGACGCCGGGCTTGTCGAACTGGACGAAGCGGGTGGTTCCGCTCTCATAGAGTCCAAGATCGAAGCGCTTGCCCTCGAACAGCGAAAAAACATTGTGGAAGAACGGATCGTGGTTGGGAAACTCCACTTTGCCGCCCACAGGGACGACCAGAAGCGAAGGCTGGAAGCTCTTGTTCTTCTGCACCAGTTGCGGAATGTGGGAACCATCCTGTTGGAACGGTGCAAGGTTCGCGCCGATAGGCGTCAGCCAGACGACCGCCTGTGAGGCGTTTGCCAGGGGATGACCGTTCCTCGTTATTTGCACGTGTCCCTTTAGCGCCTGTTGGGCTGGTGCGCACACCGACAGCGTCAGCATTACGAGGAGCGAGAGTCCAACATTGATCAGGCGCGTATTCAAAACAAGATCCCCACCGCAAGGTTAACCTGGTTGGTCACGTTGCTGCTGCTATAGATCGGGAACGTGCGCAATCGTCTGAACTCCGCGGACAGCACCAGGTCGGATCGAGGACGAAAGACAACATTGCCCAGCGCGCCGCGATTGCGCCCCAGAATCTGGCCGAAATTGTTCTGGTCGGTGGCGAAGCCGCGGACGTCGCTGGCAAAGGCATCGTCTTCGGCGATCACGCCGTTCAACTCCAGCTTGGGCGTCAATTGGAACTTAAGCTGGCTCCATCCGCCTGCTGTGTCGAGACCGCGGATCGGAGTGCCGCGAAACATGGGGTCGCCGCCGAATAGAATAGAGGTTCCGATCGCACCGCCGAGCCCGCCAATGCCGCGGCCGCGATAAAACTCGCCCGACAGAGCCAAGCGGGCGAAAATAGGAACCTGCCAATCCGCCATGCCCGACCAGGCGTCGACGTAATGTTCCCAAGGCCAGGTTTGTCGGCCATAGTAGCCGGCGATTCCAAGGCTGAGCGGATGTTCCTGCACGGGACGCGACCAGGCGGTGCGAAACGCATAAGCCGGCTGGCCGGACATTTCTCCGGCTTGCGCGAGACGGTTGAACGAATTGTAGTTAGATTCCCAGTTGAGGTTGTCGAGAATTCCCGCCTGCAGGGTCAAGGTTTGCCGGTCGGAGAGTGAAAAACGGTGCTCGACTCGCAGTTGCGGCGTCCAGGCCCAGAGGTTGCCCCCGAAGGCGAACGTGGGAATAGCCAGTGACGCGAACGAAGTGGGGGAGAGCGGCGAGATAAACAGGGAATCCTGGCCAGCCACGACCGAGGTGTGTTCCCAATCGAATCGCAGGCTGGCAGTCTGCAGGCGGGCAATTCCAAAGTTCACGCCGTTGCCGGTGGAGGGGAATCCTCCGGCAAAATCGAACTGAACATCGGCCGACGTCTTGGCGCCGAAAACCTGCGGACCGAAGATTTCGAAGCCGATCTCCGATTGGCGCAGCGTGGCTCCGACACTGGACTGAGGCGTGCCTGCGGCGACCTGCTGGGCGGAGGTGGGGAAGTCCAGATTGTCGGACCCACCAAGGTTGCGGAAAGCGTTCATCAAGACAATGCCGTGAAACCGCACGTGATATTTGGAAGCGCTCTCGACTTTGGTCTGATATTGCTCGTCAACTTTCGAGCCAATCAGCGAAGTGGATTCCTCCAGCTTTTGAACGCGTTCTTCGAGTGGGGAAGAGGTTGTGGCGGAGGCGGCTGGCGATCCGTTCTCCGGCGCAGCGGATGCGGCCACTGTCGTCTCGGCGCCGCCGCCGGTTTGCCCTGGAGGCCGCTCCAACAGCGCGCGCGTGGCCTGCAGGTCCTGGCGCAACTGGTGCATTTCGGCGCGGGACTCGGCATTCTCGGCGCGCATCTGGTCCACCAGACTTCGCAATTGATGGACCTGATCCTGCAGGTCACGAACGGCGTTTGTGGTCTCACCCGGCGGAGTCGAGGTAGTCGTGGGCACTTCCTGCGCCCGGCCGAGTGGGCTGCATAAGACGAAAGCGGCGGCCGCCAATGCGGCCCCGCGTATTGCAGGGGCTTTGAAGCTCTTCACACCGTCCTCCTCATCACCCGGGCCAGGCACTTGGCGAAGAGAGGGTTCGTGCTACGCGCCCGGATGTGAAATCGAATTCTGCATGGCATTATTCCGCTCCGCGGTCACCAGCGAAGGCGGGTCCACGCTGCTACCCCGGGCGGTATCGTGCAGGCGCGCGGGCAGTACGATCTGGAACACCGTCTTGCATTGCACCGTGCGTTCCACAAAAATCTCGCCGCCGTGATCTTGCACGATTTTCTGCACCACCGCCAGTCCTAATCCCGTGCCGTTCTCTTTGCCGTAGCTGACGAAGGGATGAAACAGCCGGTCCCGGATGGATTCCGCAATGCCGGGACCGTTGTCGGCGACCGAAATTGTGATGGAATCCGCGACTGCAGCGGCGGTGACTTCGACCGTGCCGCCCACCGGGGGAGCGGCCTCGCATGCGTTTAACAGCAGGTTGTACAACGCTCGCTCCAGCTTGCGCTGGTCAAACCATCCGGAAACCTGACTGCCGCACAGCACATCGATGGAACGGTTGTGATGCCGGGGATGCAGGCGGACTGCGAGAACGGCGCGCTGAATGGTCTCCGAGACGCTGGCGTAAGCCGGGGTCAGGGACTCGCGCGTGCGGGCAAATTCGAGCAGGGAGTCGATGAGGTCGGTCATTAGGTTCACGCCGGACCGGACTTCCTGATACAACTCCTCGCGCTGCGCCGGGGTTAGATGACTGTCGCACAGGAATTCGGAATTGGCGACGATGGCGGCGAGGGAATGGCGCAGGTCGTGAGAAATCGAACTGGCCATGCGCCCGATGGTGGCCAGTTGCTCGGACTCCAGCAGGTCGCGCTGGCTTTTGAGGAGGCTGGTGCGCATGCGCTCGAAGGCCCGGGTCAGTTCGCCCACTTCATCTCCGCCGCGGGAGTCGAGGGGATGATGAAAGTCTCCGCCCTCCAGGGCGCGCACGCCGCCCACCAGATTCCCGAGCGGCCGGGTGAAGGTGTGCGAGATGAAGAACACCAAACCGCTGCCCACGAGGATCGCGGCCAGGCCGAGGAGAAGGAGATAGCGATTCAGCTGAGTGACAAACTTCGTAGCCTGATCGTAGGAGCCCAGAACACTCAACCGAACCGGCGTGGGTCGAGACCCTGATAGAAGAAGGGAAGTGGCGAGGAAGCGTTCATTGCCGATCTCAATTTCGCGGGCATCGTCGTGGACCGACCCGGCGATCAGGTTCTGAATGCTGCCGCCCTGCACCTGGGCTGGGGTCAGGGTTGTGCCCACGATTTCGTTCCCGCAGGAGAAGGCCACCTGGCTCCCGGCCACTTTGCTGACTTCCGCAGCTAGGCGGTCGTTAATCTCGTATCCAATCACGAGGAAGCCGAGTAGAGTTCCTTCCGTCCTGGTGCCACGATAGATGGGCTCGATAAACGTCTGGTAGAGGTGATGCTCTCCCAGCCACCAGTGGCTGGGCTCTCCGCGATCCTCATCGAGAGATTGCTGGAAATATTTTTCGGCCGCTTCGCGGGTGAATCCGGGAGTCTTGGTATGGAGCGCTACGACTCGACCGCTGCGATCGACCATGACAAAAAGATCGCTGGCGGCGATCTGCGAAATATCCTGCGATGCGTCCTGGATCGTGACGGGATCAGGGCTGGTCATGATGGCGCGCGTGATGGGAAGATCGGCCAGCAGGGCCACATCGCTGGTCAGCATGGTTTCGCGTTCGTGGCGGAAGTCCTGGAAGGCGGCAACGGAGTTGCGCAGATTAACCGCAATGCCCTGCCGAACGTTGATGCGAAAGCTGCGTTGCACCAGCAGCAGGCTGGTGGTGGTGAGGCCCGTGGTGATCAGCAGCATGGAGAGCAGGAAGCGAGTCCGCAGCCGCAGGCGCGGCAGGAGCGCGCCCGCAGTTTCGGTCGTCGGATCGAGCGGAGAAGCCGGGCGCACGGGTTCGGGAGATGGGTTCACGGGAATCAGCGGACGAACTTGTATCCCATGCCATGTACCGTGCGGAAGTGTACCGGGCTCGACGGGTCTTTCTCCAGTTTCTGGCGGAGTTTGAGAATGTGGTTGTCAACGGTGCGCGTCGAAGGATAGTTCTGGTAGCCCCAGACTTCGTTCAGTAGTTCGTCGCGGCTAATGACCCGGTCGGCATTCTGCACCAGAAAGTGGAATGTTTTGAATTCCTGCGCGGTCAGAACCACGGGTTGCCCGTCGCGCTTCACTTCCATTTTCTTGAAGTCGGCGGAGATGCCGTCGAAGCTGACAACCTGGAGATCGGCGGTGGTGCGCGCGGTGTGGCGCAGAGCGGCGCGGACGCGAGCCAGGAGTTCGCGGGGACTGAAAGGCTTGGTTACGTAATCGTCAGCGCCCAACTCAAGCAACAAGACCTTGTCGGAGACGTCACTGGCTGCGCTGAGCACGACGATTGGCACGGTCGGGGCAACGGCCTTGATTTCCTTACAGACGTCGCGCCCGGACACCTTGGGAAGGCGCAGGTCGAGCACCACAGCGGCCGGCGCGGCAGACTGGAAGCTGTCGAGCGCGGACCTGCCGTCAGACTGTGTTTCCACGGCATAGCCCTCGGTCTCAAACAGCCGGCGAAGAGCTTTTTGCACCGCCGGGTCGTCTTCAACGACGAGGATCCGGCTGGTTGGTTTGGTTGAGGCAGCTGGATTGGCTGCTCGGGCGGTACTCATTGGCGTGGCAAGATTCCCCATAATAGAAATTGTCCTGTGATTCGGGGGAGAACTTCCGGTTCCCACGAATCGCCGAATCGGAAGTGGCTCGACCTTTGAAGCTTACAACGGTTTGACGCGAAAGTCGGCTCAGAATGGGCGTTTTTGACATTTTTTTTACAATATAACGGCGGTGTAAAAAGAGGGAACGGAAGCACACTTGCTCAGCGAAAGCGGTGAAGTGGCACAGTGTTCGGCGGGGTCCGCGCCTGTCGTAGACGCCTGTCGTAAAATTGAGCGCTTGCAAGCGCTCTCAGAATTAGACGGCCTCGTGGTGGTGCTGGTGCGTCCGCGCAATCCGCTGAATATTGGCGCCGCGGCTCGCGCCATGAGCAATTTCGGCGCGCACCGGCTTCGCCTGGTGAATCCGTACGCGCCGGGGTTTCGCGAAGCTCGTTCCGCGGTGGGCGCGTCTGATCTGCTCGAGACGGCGGAGGAATATAAGACCGTGGCCGACGCCGTCGCCGATTGTGCGCTGGTGGTGGGAACGACCGCGGTGCGCAATCGCGCGTTGCAGCAGCCGGTGCGACGGCTTGACGAGCCCGCCGGCGCAGTGATTCGCACACAACTGCAGAAAGAACGCGTGGCGCTTTTGTTTGGCTCAGAAAAAATCGGGCTCACGAACAAAGATTTCAGCCACTGCCATTGGCTGCTGAACATTCCCACCAAAGAGAAGAACATCTCGATGAACCTGGGGCAGGCGGTCGCGGTTTGTCTCTATGAACTGGCGCGCGTGGCGCCACTTCCAACGGCTACAGAGGACATTGAGCCGGCGACGGCTGGCCAAGCCGAGCAAATCACAGAGATCTTACTCGAGGCGCTTCGGATCAGCGGTTACGTGAAGCCGGGGACGGACGCCATGTTCGAGAAGAAGGCCCGCCGCCTGATTCTGCGCTTCAAACTGGAAGCCTACGACGCCAAGCTGCTGCTCGGCATGGTGAGGCAGATTGTGTGGAAGCTGCGGCTGCCGGACAAAAGTTAGCGAGTCACGCGTTGGGGGAAAGCCTCAATCGACGTTCGTTTGAAGCGGAACTTCAAGAGCCACGTGCTCGCCGTCGGCTTTCCGTCAACCTCGGGAGCGGAAAACTCCCAGCGCTGTGCCGCTGCGAGAGTCAGGCGCTCGAAGTACTTGCTTTTGGATGAATCTGATTTGACCTCCGCCGATGTCACCTTGCCCGAGGGATCCACTTCAACCCGAACTCCCACTTTGATCGTGCCGGTGATGGTATTGCGCGCGCTTTGAGAAACGTCGGGAAGAACCTGGTGCACGACTTCGCCAGGGAACGCGGCTGCTTTTGGTGGAGATGAAACTGGAGTGGCAGGCGGAGCACTGGCAGGAGCAGGACTCGGCTTCGCGGGTTGAGGGCTCACGGGCTGTGATGCAACCGGAGCGACGGCAATATTGATCGGCTCGACCTTGCTCGCTGCCTTCGGTGGAAAGATCGCGTAAAGAACGCGAATGCCGAGTCCCAGCAACAGCAAGATTGCAATCGGAATGAAAATGCGCCATGTGCTGCGGTAAGGGGAAGCCGAGCGTATAGGCGGAATCGGCAACGGAGCCGGAACCGAGCGTCCCGCCGGCTGCAAGCGCGCTTGAATCTCCCCGATCGAGCAGCGCCGCTTGGGATCGAGATGCAGGCATTCACGCGCAATGCCGCGAAACGGCGGTGGAACAGCTTCGGGCGGATCGGGATCGTGGCGCGAAGTGGCGTCTTCGAACGTTACGTTCTGGGTGAGTGCGGCGACCAGCGTCACTCCAATGGACCACACGTCGCCCGCGGGTGAGACAATTCCAGCTGCGGTCTCGGGGGCATCGTAAACATCGCGTCGCCCGCGCGTTGGATTTGACTCCGTAAACGACGCGGTCTGATCGGCGGAGAGTTTCAACTCGTCGCCCATGGCGTGCACGTTCGACGGCTTGACGCGACCGTGCACAAATCCTTTGCCGTGCAGATAGGAGAGCGCGTCCAGAACCGCGGGAAGCAGGTCGGTCACCTCGGCGGGCGCCAGGGGCCGCTGCGGAAGGATTTGCGACAGATCCTCCTCCGCATATTCCATGAGTACATAAAGCAGTGGCGTGCCGTCGAGCCGGCAGCGCCCGGCTTCGTAGATGCGCATCAGATGAGGATGAGAAAGTTGCGCTGTCGCCCGCCAGCGCGAAAGTTGACGATCGGCCTCGGCGGCATCATCGGCCGCGAGGAATTTGATCGCGGCCGGTTGAGCCGGCTGGCCGGGCCGCTCGGTGAGAAAGACTGCGCTGTGCTCGGAGCCACCCAGCCACTGCCGCAGCGGAAATTTCCCGTCGACGCGGCCTTCCCATTTTTTCCAGTCCTCAGGATTGCTCATAAGCGGCTGCCCGCGAACCAACATTCTATGCCATCGGTCAAAAAACGCTAGCGCCGACGTGGTTCGCGGACAGCGAGTGGCTAATGACCAGTGGCTAGTGGTCAGTCTCTGCGGCGACTAATCACTAACAACTAACCACTAGCCACTGTATTTTCACCGGCTCTTATAGCTGAAAGTCACTTTCGTTTCCTCATCCAGAACCAGCGGCCGGACGAAGCTGAAGGAAGTGCCAGCACGAGGCACATCGACTGCAACCGGCAATACACCCGCAACCTTGCGCTGAAGGTTCATGACGTTGGCCGAGGCCGGTTGGTTGGCGGAGCTAGGGCCCGCTCCCAACCGCTCGAGGCCTCGTCCGAAGGTGCCCTTCATAATCGGGCCACCGATGCTTGCGCCACCCGCGACGCCGTTCACCGAGTAGGAGTTCACATCACCGTGAAACACATTCGTCCCCGACTCGGTTTGTATCTGGGCCGCCTGGGCCGTGACTTCTACGGTCTCAGCAGCGCTGGCGACATTGATTGGGAAGTTGTAGCTCGACGGCTGACTGGCATCGTAGCCGAGGTTGAAAACGCTGGTCTGAAACCCCGGCATCTCCGTCTTGGCCTTGTAGTTTCCCGACGCCATTCCAGTGATGACCCATCGGCCCTGGGAGTCGGTGCTTGCGGTTCGGCTCGCGCCGTTGCCTGCGGTGATCGTAACTCGCGCGTTGGGCACCACGGCTCCGGTGGGGTCGACTACATAACCTCCCATTTGCCCGGGAAGGGCTTGCAATCTGATGTTGTTGAGAATCTCTTCCTTGCGAGCTCCCTCCGCGTTGACTGCATCCTCCTCGCGAAATGGTTGCGGCACAACATTGGCGGCAATCACGTCGCCACCGAAGTCTTTCACTTTGTACTGCTCCGGCAAAAACACTTCCCAGCTCAGCAGGCTGATGGGAATGTCCATATTCGGAAGGCTGAGTTCCGCCCCGCCTTTTTTCGCGAACGGAGCTCCCGAGTGCATGAACACGAACGAAACGGTATACGAATCGGTTGGATGAAATCCCGGCCGCAGCAGCGGCACGCGGCTTCCATCCGGACCCTGTACCGGTTTTACACGCTCGCCGCCCACTTCCGCGGAAAGAATGCTGGCGCCGGCGGGCAGAGAGACTTTCAGAAACGGCTGCGCCTGGTTCTTTATGACCAATCTCACTTCAGTGAGCGACTTGCCTTCCGACGTGACCAGAGTTGTAACGGTTGCGCTCTCGGCCACCGCCGCGAGCACGCTGCCGTCCGGGAACCGCACCCACTGCAGCGCGAGCGTTGGCGTTTCGCTGGCCTGCTTGTGATAGCGGAATGCAGCCTGCGGCGGGAAATGCGCCAGAGACCGCAAATAGGGATTCGCTTCTTTCACGTCCATGCGCTTGAGGCCGCCGCCTTCGGTCGCGGTCAGTTCCATGGTGCCCGTGCCTTCGACCAGCACTTCGCCAGTCTCGCGCTGCGCTTTCTTAAAACTGAGGAACGGCGCATCGGCCTTCTCGCCGCTGATCGAGCGCTCCATCGAGATCAGAAACTGGTGGCTGCGCTGGCTGGGAGCGTTCACCTTGAGTGTCAAGACGCCGGAGTTCGTTTCCGAGGAATCGAGCGTCGGGCCGGTCACGCCCGTGATTTCGTATCCCGCCGGCACATCCATGTGGAATTGCGAGGGCTCGCCCTGCACGACCGTTATGTCGGCGAGGACCGCGACGCGCATCTCAGCCTCGCTTACCGAGATGAGCGTCTTGGCGTCGGCGAGAAATCGCACCTCACGAAGCACGGTTGGAATCACCGCTTCCCGCGTGGCCCACCAGATGTTCGCGGGCTGCCCCGGAACCAGCGTGGCTTCGATCACGGTATGCCCGTTCTCCGATTTCCGGCTGGTGATGAGGCCGGAGCTGATGGTGGCGAATGTGTGGTCGCCCGGAATCACAAGGGACAGCTGCACGCTGCCCGCTGCAGGCGCGGGCAGGCTGAAGGAGGCGCGTCCGGCTTCGATTCGCAGCGGGAGGCCGGCGTCGAGCGCGACCGAGAATTCGCCCGGTCCCGACAGCAGAGCCATGTGCGTGCCATTCTCCTGCAGCAACGGAACTCCCTTGCCGCTCTGGTGGGCGTCGAGTACCGTCATTCCCGAAGTGAGCGGAACCTTGCTCACGCCCTTGCGGAAGATTTCGCCCTCGACTTCCACCGTGCCGCGCACGCCGTCGTTCTCAACGTGCAGCTTCACGTCGGCATGCTTGATGGAGTAGGGAAGCGGCGCGAGATCGGACTTCTTCGGCGGCCTCGCGGCGAGTCCCATCAGCTTGTTGTATTCGTCGAGCGACAGCGTGACATTACCGGAATTGGGCAACGGCAGCGTCGCGGCGTCTTCTGCCACGCACATCTGCGACGCACACACACAGCACAGCAGCATCACCACGAATATGTTTTTCATCGCACACCTCCCTTTTTGTCGCGCTGGATATTGAATTCGGCAGCGGGAAACTGGTTCTCGCTGGTGAGTTCGGACACCAGGAATATCGACGGCCCGAACGCGGGGAACGAAACGTTGATCGGCAGAATGCCGGTTACTTTGCCACCGAGTGACTTTGCTTTGTACGAATCGAGAAGGGCTAGGGTGGAGTCTTTCTTTTCCTTGTCATCCGAGCCTTGCAGTTTGGCGAAATTCTCCAGTCGATCGAATTCTGCACTGGGGCTCGCGGGCGCTGCAGCGCCCGCTGCTCCGCCGAACCCGGCGCTCACGGGTGTGAGCACCGAGGAAGTGGGATTCACATACTCCTGCGCGCGAAACGTTCCCGGCTCGGCCGCGACCTTGAAAAGAGGCGGGTAATAGAGGAGCAATCCGGTGCGTGAAATGGGAAGATCCAACGCCGGGAGTGTAACTTTCTCGTGGCCTTTTTCCTGCCATGCTGCAGCCTTGGTCAGATAGACAATCTCGACTGCGAAGGCGGGCGCATCGTCTCCGCCGCGCGATTTCTCGAGTGGCAGCAACAGGCTGCCGTCGGGCGATTGGCCGGGACGCACCGGCCGGCCCGCAAGCGTTACGCTCCACACCGTTGCTCCCGCGGGTAGCGTAACTTTCACGAAGTTCCGTTGGTTGTTGCGGACGGCGTAGCGCGCCTGCACCAGTTCCTTCCCGTCCGCGCTCATTAGCACCTGATAGCGAGCCTCTTCGATGTTCGCCATCAGAACTGCCTGCTGGTCGTAGCGCGCGACGTTCAGGCTCAACGACCGCGTCGCACCCGCTTCGCCCGCCCGGGCACGAAACGCAACCAGGGCCGGCGATTGCCGGTTCGCCACCATCTCGCCGAGATCGGTAGCGTCGGCGTCTTCGAGACCTTGCGCTTTCTGATCTTTGATCTCTCCTGCGCCGAGGATTTCCACGGCCACGCCTCCGGTATCGCGTTCCGTGTTCAAGAGTCGCAGCAGTGGGATGTCGATGATTCCGTCCTTTGGAAGCCGAGCTTCGCCGTTGATGACGAAGCGCGCTGTGTGCTCTACCGGTTCCAGGAAGGTCACGGCGAGTTCACCGTTTTTCATCTCCCAATCGGCCACCATTGCGCCGGAGACTTGATTAATCGTGATTTTTTCCGGCAACTGGATGCGCACTTCGCGGGCCGCGCCCTGCACGACCTCGAAATTCGCTTCGGCATAAATGGACGTCGAGTCTTCTCCCAGGCTGGTGAGTTGCGTCAGCGATCCGCGCAGGCGCAGCGGCAATTCGATGTGATGATCTTCTGTCTTCTTGCGCCAGGTGAAAGTCAGCGCCTCATTTCCGCGAGCATAGGCCAGCCACTTAGTTTCGCCAGAGGTTTCGGATTTCTCGGAGAGCAATCCTCCGCCGATTCGCAGATCGACTCCCTGCCGCGGCAGCAACACCGTGGCGCGAGTCACTCCCGATTCCGTGGAGGGCAGGGAAATGCTCTCATCGCCTGCGGACGACGCGATCGGCACGTCCACGTCGAGCAGCAGTTCGAAGCGCCCAGCGTGCGAGAGCAGCGCCGCAAGATGTGTTCCGCCTTTACCCGGCGTGCCGGGCACCAGCGAGACCTGCTTGCCATCAAGCCTCGCTTCACGAACCAGCAGGCCCGCGGGCACCGGCACGCGCACCCATCCGTCTTTCAAAACGTCGACAGTGAGGCTGGCGCGCCCGGCAGCCAGATCGCCGGCAACGTGCAGGTCGTAATCCACCCGCGTCAACGTTGCGTCCGTAGGAGGCGGTTCGGGATCGTGCTCGACTGGATAGGCTTTCGCTCGCAGCACGCGGTATTCATCGACCGGAATAACGACCCATCCCGCGATGTGGGAAGACTCGCCGGGCTTGTCGTCTGCCCGGGGTGCGGCTTGGGCAGCGGCTCCCCAACAGACAGAAGCTACGATGCAGGGAAGAAACGGTCTCAGAACGAATCGTCTGAGTTGCGGAAACGCGGCGAAAATCGAGTTTTTCAGGGTTCGATTCATGTTCAAGCCTCACTCTAACTACTCTGGGGATGCGAGTCTTTCTCTGGGGGATGTTCGGGGGTGGCGGTCATGCAGAGTAAGAATGCTCGGGTAGGAGAAAATTGCATGGAATTTTAGGTGAGGATTGCCAGCGCATAGCTGCTCTCAGCACGTCGGGCGGGCACTCTGCTGTACCATAGCGAGTCGAAGCGTAGCGCCGCCGTTCCGGCGCCACAGAGGCTAACGTGGCTTTCAGCACGGAAAAATCGAGGCAGGTTTACGAGCGCACCATCGGCGTTCTGATCGAGGCTAGCAGTTCCTCTTCGCGCGGCCCCGCGAACTTCGGCAAGTATCCCATCTTCATGGAACGCGGCCGCGGCTCGCGGATCTACGATGTCGACGGCAACGAGTACATCGATTGGATGATGGCCTTCGGCGCGCTGCCGCTGGGTCACGCGCATCCTGAGATCGTGGAAGCGATCGCCGGAGCCGCCGCCACCGGCGCACACTTTGCCAGCGCAACGCCGATCGAACTGGAAGTGGCAGAGATGCTGCAATCGATGGTCCCCAACGCCGAGCGAGTACGCTTCGCGAATACCGGCACGGAAGCGATGATGGCAGCGATTCGCCTGGCGCGCGGCGTGACCGGACGGCCGAAGATTCTGAAATTCGAAGGCCACTACCACGGCTGGCACGACGACCTGCTCGTGAGTTCCAACGTGATGCCGCCGAGCGCTCTGGGATTGCGCAGCGATCCGGTGAAAATTCCCGACAGTTCCGGACTGAATCGCAGCGCGCTCGATGACACGATTGTCGTCCCCTGGAATGATCTGCTTGCGCTCCAGCAGGCGGTTGAAAATCATCCAGGCCAGATCGCGGCCATCATCAGCGAAGGCATCATGGCCAACATGGGCGTGATTCCGCCGGCGCAGGGATATCTGCAGGGCCTACAGGGCCTGGCTAAGGCCAACGGAATTCTTTTCATACTGGATGAAACGGTGACGGGATTCCGCATCGCTCCCGGAGGCTGCCAGGAATATTACAAACTGTCTCCGGACCTGGTGACCTTTGGCAAAGCGCTGGGGTGCGGCTTGCCGGTAGCGGCCTTATGTGGACGCGCCGAAGTGATGGACGCGCTGCAGTGGGGAGGCGTTCTGCATTACGGCACGCACAATGGATCGCGCATCGGAATGTACGCCGCGCGAGCCAACCTGCGCGTGCTCACTCGGGATAACAATGCCTCCTTCCGCCATACTTGGCGGATCGCGCAGCGGCTGTGTGAGGGATACAGAAATTTGTTTCAAAGAAAAGGCCTGGCGGTCGTGGTGCAGAACGTCGGTCCGATGTTTCAGCTGATGTTTACCGATCGGCCCGCGATCCGCGACTACCGCGAGTTCTGCCAGTTCGTGGACCGCGCCGCGTTTCAGAAATTTGTGCTGTCGCTGTTTCCGTTCGGCGTGTACGCCTCGCCGTCGGCGGCGCTGCATTCGATTGTGACACTGGCGCATACGGACGAGGATGTAGATCGCACCCTGGAGGCGGCGGAGAAGGCGCTGGATTCAAACGCCCGCATATCGCAATGAAAGCACTTTCAAGAAGGATGAGTGAGCGGGCAGCCCAGCTTCTCTCTTTGGTGGGCAAGGTTGCGATCGTCACCGGCGCTGCCTCGGGTATCGGGCGCGGCATTTCGATTCGACTGGCCGAGATGGGAGCGTTCGTTGTCCTGCTTGACGTCGACGATATTAAAGGGCGCACGAGTGCTGCGGAGATCCAGGGGCAGGGAGGCGCAGCGACGTTCCTGAACTGCGATGTACGCAGCGCCACCGAATGTCGGCGCACCGTCAAACTGGTGATTGAAGAGGCGGGCAAGATCGACATTCTCTGCAACTGCGCCGGTGTCGCCATTCGCAAAGACATCGTCGAGCTCACCGAGGACGAATGGGACTTCGCGCTCGATGTGACGCTTAAGGGTATCTATCTGCTGTCGCGCGAAGTCGTGCCCCACATGATCCGCAACGGGGGAGGCAGCATCATCAACATCGGTTCGGGATGGTCGCTCAAGGGAGGGCCGCGCGCCGCGTCTTACTGCGCGGCTAAGGGCGGTGTCGTGAACCTGACGCGCGCCATGGCGATCGATCACGGAACGCACAACATCCGCGTGAACTGCGTGTGTCCGGGGGATGTGGATACTCCTATGCTGCGCAGCGAATGCACCCAGCTTGGCGAGGACCCGCAGACGTTTATGCGTGAAGCGGCCAATCGTCCGCTGGGGCGCGTCGGCACGCCGGACGATATTGCGAATGCGGTGCTGTTTCTAGCGAGTCCGATGGCGGGTTGGGTCACCGGCGCGGCGTTGGTGGTGGATGGCGGAGGACTGGCGTGAAGATCAGAACATCGAGTGGGTGCTTTGCAGGGGCGGCGGCTTCTATGGGCTGCAGGAAACTCAGGGTTCGTATCAGGCTATGCCTTCAGGCATAGCGTAAATACAACCCCGCTACACTCTGAAATTATTCTCCCCGCCGTTGCCGCGATGCCTCGTACAGCACGATGCTCCCGGCGACCCCCGCATTCAGTGATTCCACCTGCGCCGTGTGCGGGATTGCGACCAGTTCGTCCGCTTGCGCCAGAACCATGCGGGGCAGTCCCGCGCCCTCGCTTCCAACGAAAATTGCCGAAGGCCCGGTGAGGTTCGCCTGGTCGAGGGGAGTGCCTTTGTGCGATGACGTCGCAATCAGACGTACGCCCTGCGCGCGCAGCTTGGCGGAAATCTCGTCCATCCCGCCCGCGGCTTTCCCAATAACCACCGGCAGCCGGAACACCGATCCCGCAGAGGCGCGAATCACCTTCGAATTGAATGGGCTGACTGTGCCCTCGCCCAGCACAACGCCCGCGCTGCCAAAGGCTTCGGCCGAGCGCAGGATCGTCCCTAAATTGCCAGGGTCCTGCAGGCCCGCAAGAACGATGACCGGCCCGACCTGCAGGCGCTCCAGCACGTCGGCCAGCGAGAATTCTTTCAGCCTAACCAGCGCGGCCACTCCCTGCGGTGTTTCGGTTGGCACCGCGTCGTCGAAGAGTTTGTCTGGAAGCAGCAGGGTGTCGACGTTGGCGCCAATCTGGGGTAGCAGGCGCTCCGCCAGATTCTGCGCGGACTCTTTGAAGAACACAGCTCGAAAGCGCAGGCCACTGCGGATGGCCTCTTCCACAATGCGCACTCCTTCGACGGCGCAGCTTCCGTCTTCGGTGCGTTCTGCGCGCGCGAACGCTTGCCGCAGTTCCTTCACCAGGGCGTTATGGCGGCCTTCGATGCGGCGCAGCCGCTGCTGGGCGCGAGGCGCGGATTCTGTAGTTCGAGTCATAAAGAGAAAAGTCATGAACCACGAAGGACACGAAGCATCACGAAGGTTGGCTTGCTCGTCTTTCCTTCGTGGGAATTCGTGTCTTTCGTGGTTTAGGCCGTTGACCTTTCGCGCAATCATACGCTGCCGCTTCATGTTGCGGCGCTTTGCCGTATTATGGTAGGTTTCGCCGTCTAAATAAACCTAGCCTGTTGCAATATGAAGGGAACGCCGTGCGCGCCGAGATCCTGAAAATTAATAGCGAAACTCCTGAGTCGTCCCTGGTGAAATACGCCGCCGATCAAATCCGTTCCGGTGAAGTGCTCGGCATGCCGACCGACACTTTTTATGGGCTGGCAGCCGATCCCTTCAACCTACGGGCGGTCGACAAGGTGTACGACATCAAAACGCGCTCACGCCACAAGCCGCTATCGCTGCTAATTGCGAGTACCGACCAGGCGGAGGAACTGGCCAAGCCGCTGCCCGAGGAGTTTTACGCGCTGGCGCGGAAATTCTGGCCGGGGCCGCTGACAATCATCGTGAAGGCGGGCTCGCGCTTGCCGCTCAAAGTCACCGCCAACACCGGCAACGTTGCGCTGCGCGTGCCCAATGCCAGGATCCCGCTGGCCGTAACCACGGCCGCGGCCATCCCGATCACCGCGACCTCCGCGAACCTCAGCGGCGCCTCGGAATGCACCAGCGCCGAGCAGGTGCGCGAGCAACTGGAGGGGCGCATCAACATCATCGTCGACGGCGGCCTTTCTCCGCGGGATGTCGCCTCCACCATCATCGACCTTACTGACGAGGCCTCGCGCTGGCGCATCATTCGCGAAGGTGCGATTCCCGCCGACGAAATCTCTAACTTCTTCGCCCAGGGCTGATCGCTTAAAGATAAGCGTCGAAGAATGCCCGCCGAAAGATGACCGCCGAAGGATGAACGCCTAATTAATGATCGATGCGACCGCCAACCAGCATCCGCAATCTCGCTGGTGGCTTCGTCTGTTGGTTCTGGCGGCAGTAGCGGTCCTATCGTTCATGTCGATCACCGCCTTTCGTGTCGTGCACACTGCTGCCCTCGAAGAAATCCATCCAGCGGATGCGATTGTCGTCTTCGGCGCGGCCGAGTATTCGGGGCGCCCATCTCCGGTGCTGCGGGCGCGTCTCGACCATGCTCTCGCCGTGTTCCACCGGGGCGTGGCGCCGGTCGTGATCACCACAGGTGGGGCCGCTGGCGATCCCAGTTTCAGCGAGGGTGGAGTTGGACGCGATTATCTGATGCGCCACGGCGTCCCCGAACGCAGCCTGATTGCCGAGACGCAAGGCCGCGATACGGCTGAATCCGCTATGCGCGTGGGCGTGATCATGCGCGCCAATGGCCTGCACAGTTGTGTCGCCGTCAGCGACGCCTATCACGTCTTCCGCATCCGCAAACTTCTCGAGCACGAAGGCATTGCCCCCGTGTACGTTGCGCCGCGCCCGGACTCGCGGCCGCATAGCACGTGGCAGCGCTCGGTTGCGGTACTCCGCGAAGCGACCAGTTATCTGCTGTGGCGGGTGGGAATCCGATAAGAGAGCGCTCTACCTACCACTTCTCGCGATCCCGCAGCGCGGTGATGTGGGTCACGTGATGGCGTCCATGCCACGCATACAGGGCAAGCGTCTTTTCCAGACTCATCGCGCCCAGCGCAGGATGGCGGAATGTGCGCTTCCATTCTTCGGGGGTAAGCGACCGCAGCAGGCGCACCCAGCGGTCGTGCAGCGATTCCAGTAGTGTCAACGAAACTCCGATCGGAGTTGCTTTCGTGTCGGCGAGTTCGGCCCAGCGATCTTCCGCATAGGGCTTTATGGTCGGTTCGTCCTCGGTGAGCGCCAGTTTGAACCGCACATAGGAATTGAGATGGCTGTCGGGCACGTGATGCACGACCTGCCGCACCGTCCATCCGCCGGGACGATACGGCGTGTCGAGTTGGGCGTCGGACAATCCGTTCACGGCCGCGCGCAGGTTGGCGGGTGTGTGGGCGATGGCGTCGAGCGACGCCTCTTTCTGTGATTCAGAAAGTGGTCCGTCGAAGTGGAATTTGCCGATGGGAAAGCGCAGGTCGGTCATGGTGTCCTCCTCTTCTTCAAGAGCGCGGTGAATTCGCGAGCGGAGACGATGCGTGTGCCTTCATGGTGTTCTAGCGCAAGGATCCCACTCTTGTCGCCTGTCACAAGATAATCGGCGCCGCCCGCTTCGGACAACGCCAAGAGAAAATCATCGGTTGGATCGGGGGAGCGGCGGACGCGCGGCAAAGCATCCACGTTCTCCGCGAGTTTCTTCATTTCATTGACCAGCCCGCCGGCCCTATATGGTTTGATGCGCTCGGCGATCGCAGGTTTCCGCAGGGTCGCGCGCAGTTCGTCGAGATGCTCCGCGCAGGTCAGGAGGGTGAAGTATCCCTCTTGCCAGGCTCGATAAATGGCGGCCGGGTTTCCCGTCTGAATCATGAGAGCGGAAACCAGGATGTTGGTATCGAGCACCACGCGCATCAGGTTTTTTCGACCTTTCGCCTGGCGTAGCGCTCGGCGCGGACCTGGCTCACGGTTTCGTCAATGATGCTCTGCAACTCGTCCGGGTCCATGTCGGCGTTGCGCCTGCGGATATCCTGCACAGTGCTATGGAACACGCGCCAGCGAACCGCCTCCTCGATGAATTTCGAGAGGTCCCCTTTCTTGGCTCCGCGCGCGCCCAGAAATGTGCGCAGAGTGAGGTCGGTCTCTTTTGAGACCTTGATGTTCCAGCGAACGGCTTCTCCCATTAGACACCTGTCCCTAGGCAGATAAACACCTATACACCTATTGTAACCTGGTGCGGGTCCGAAGAGAACCCGCTCCGTTAACTACAACCCCTAGTACGCATCAGCGGCGAGCCCCATCCCCTCCGGCTTCGAATTTCGGTTCCTCATGCCCCCAAGATGCCACTGGTTTGGTGCATCCAACCCGCTTTCTAGGCTAAACTCTCTGAGCGATTGAGTTTAGCTACTCGGTCCCCGAACCCGGCCAATCGGGCTGCTGGGGGAACCGCCAGCGAGGGGAACTATGCCATCGTCGACTTGGTCTGGTCACTTAACTTTCGGACTCATTTCCATGCCCGTGCGTCTGTTTTCCGGCGCGCGCAGCAGCGGCATTTCTTTTAACATGCTGCACCGCACTGACAAGTCGCGGCTCAAGCAGCAATACGTCTGCCAGGCGGACGGCCAGGTGGTTGACCGCAACGACATCGTGAAGGGCTACGAGTTTCGCAAGGACGAATACATCATCATCGAGCCGGACGAGATTAAGAAGATCGAGCCGCAGACCGCCAAGACCATGGAGATTCTCGAATTCGTGAAGTCCGGCGACGTCGACCCGGTGTATTTCGAGTCGTCGTATTACATGATGCCGGAGGAAGCGGGCCGCCGTCCTTATGCCCTGCTGACGAAAGCGCTGGAAGAGAGCGAGTATGTCGCGATCGCCAAGATCACCATGCACAACCGCGAATACACCGTTTTCCTCCGTCCGCACGAAGGCGGAATCATGCTGCACACCATGTACTACGCCGAGGAAGTGAAAAAAGTGGAAGGCTTCGGCGCGCCCGACGTGGAACTGAAGGAAGCTGAAGTGAAAGTCGCGCACCAGTTGATTGAGGCGCTGGCCGATGAGTGGGATCCCGAGAAGTACAAAGACAACTTCCAGGAAAACTTGAAGCAGTTGATCGAGACCAAGCTCGAAGGTGGGGAAGTCGCCGCCGTGGAGAAGCCAAAGAAACTGGCCCCAGTCGTGGACCTGATGGCGGCCTTGAAGCAAAGCCTTGCCCAGATGGAAGGCAAGAAGAAGCCGGCGGCCGCGATCAAGTCCGACGAACCGGTCGAAGCGGCGGCAAAATCGCGACGACGGTGACGAACTGGGCTTCCGGCCCTCGGCTTTCGGCTTCCGCAAACCTCAACCGCTGCTGTGGCTTGCGGCCCGACTGAATCGTCGCGGCAGGCATCCCGCATCGCTCCCGTCGCATCCCTGTGCTGAGTGCTGAGTGCTGAGTGCTGAGGCCGGAAGCCGAAAGCCGGACTCCGCCGCCTAGCGCGTTGGGCGCACAATCGTTACAATAATCGCTTCTGTCGAAATCAGAACGTAATCATTCGAATCAGAACTTTTCCTTCGGGGTGCCGATGAGTTTCCGACGTGTGGGGTGGGTGACGGCGATCGCGCTGGCCGTTTTGTTCGACCTTTCTTGTGGCCAGGTGTATCGCCCCGTGGTAATTCCCATTAATGTCATTCCGCCGAATACTGCGAACTTCCACGCCGTATTTGGCATCAGCTCCAATCTGCCGACGAACCCCGGCACTGCGCTCCAGATCGACGTCTCGGGAGACACCGACATCGGCCAGGCCAACATGGGTATCAATCCCACCCATGCCGCAATTCTTCCCAACAATTCGCGGGTTTTCGTGGCCAACGCTGGAGCCAGCGTGTGCAGCGGCGGAACGGATGAGGTCACGGCATTCTTTCCCGCCGGTGATAGCGCAACTGCGACCGGGCTGGGCAACACGACAACTTTCAGCATGCCCAACGTGGGAACCACGCAGCCTTCCGCCATCACGATCAATGCGATCAGCGAAGCCGGTAATCTGGTAACGGTCGGCCTCAGTGCTCCTCTCACCAATGCCACCGTGGGATCGCAGGTCGTGATCGCCAACGTGGTCATCCCCATGCCGCCGCCACTGCCGCCATCTTTCGCATACGACGGGTGTTTCAAAATCGTTACCCTGAACGGCGCCACATTCCAGTATGTGAATCCCAACTCCTCGCTGCCCGCACTTTCAGGTGGTGGGACTGCTACGGTTCCGACGTTTTGCCCATACCTTCCCTCCTATGTGACGACCACCCAAACGAACGCCGTCTACGTCGCCAACTACGGGGCTGAGGGTGATCCGAACTGCAGCCTCAGCAGCACGGATTCTGTGGCGACGCTTAACCCTGCGGCGAGCTCGATCAGCAATTTTGTCTATCTCCCTCCGCGAACACACCCGGTCGCGATGGTCGAAACGCCCGACATCCAAAATCTCTACGTGCTGAGCCAAGGCAGCGACTCGGTCATCGATCTGTCCCCCACGGACTTGTCGACGATCACTACGATCCCGGTGGGTAACCAACCGGCATGGGCGGTTTCACGCCTGGACGGGCGGCGGGTGTATGTAGTCACTCAGGGCGACGGGATGCTGTATACGATTAACACCGTCACGAACTCCGTGATTCCACAGCCTCCTCAGTCCGTGGGCGGCGCCGGGGCCAACTATGTGCTCTACGACAAAAGCCGGAACCGGCTCTACGTTACCAATCCCACCGCTGGAGCAGTGTACGTTTTTGATGCGACCACGGATCCGCCAACGCCCCTGGGCAGCGCAACGGGAAAGATCAGCATTCCGGCTCCGCAAATTGCCGCCCCACTCTCGACCGTTTGTACCAGCTACACATGTTCGTACACTGCGCCATACCCCGTGTCAGTGGCGGCCCTGCCTGATGGGAGCCGATTCTACGTCGCCAGCTACGTCACGGGAACGGCCACTTCCAGTGCGGGTTCAACCTGTCCGGACGCGAACGCAACCGCCCCCGCAGGTTGCATTATCCCGCAGGTCACCGTGTTCGACGCGGCATCGTTGACCGTAAAAACGAACATATTCCCGCTGCTGTCTCCGGTAACGACAATCAGCGGAACGACCACGACGACAACGAACCCATTTGCGCTGGCTCCGGCCACGTTCTGTGCGCCGGTCGCCACGTATACCACGGCCTCGGCCCGTTTCCGCATGTCCGCGGTGGCTGCTCCCGACAGCAGCCGGGTGTACTCCAGCTTGTGCGACGGCGGTTTGGTGGCCATCGTTAACACGACGACCAGCACGATCGCGGCTGGAGGCACCAACACCCCTGATCAGCTGGTCACCGACCTACCGGCTCCGATCGGGTCCGGGCCCCCGCAATCGAACCAGCAACCGCCACTGCAGAATCCGGTATTTTTGTTGACTGGACAGTAGGCGGCGGGCAGGGTTGGGCTGTGAACTAGTAGTCGATCGCGAGATGCCAGCGAATGTTCCGCGCTTGGGCAGTCTGCAGAACGCGCTGGAATTCGGTCAGCTCCGCCGTCAAACGCGAGCCTTCGGGTTGGGGAGTGTCTGCAAGAGATTGCAGCAGAGCAGCGATTGCTTTAAGCCCTTCTTCGGCCTGGAACCACTGCTCCTCTGGGATCGGAATTCTTGGTTTCCCCGCCTCATCGTCATCGAGAAGTCCCATTACATCTGCCGCGGTTGCGCTGAAAAAGGACAGCAGAGGTTTCGCGCCGGCCTGCTTTGCCAGCGCCTCAAGCTTGTCGCTGAATTTGGACAAAGCGCGGCCTTCCAGCCCTGTCGCGTCCACGCCAGAGATTTTCTGCTGGAGCACAATGTAGAAGGCGGGCATCTGCGAAGACCGCGCGCTAGGCCTTGGCGGGAACTTCTTCCTTCACGGCTTCTCTGGCCGCGTAGTGCGAATCGACATAGTCGTCGAGAATCTCGATGAATTCCGCGACGATGCGGTCGCCCTTGAGCGTGGTGAATAGCCGTCCGTCAACGTAGACGGGCGCCTTGGGCTCCTCGAACGTGCCGGGCAGGGAAATGCCAATGTTGGCGTGCTTGGATTCGCCGGGGCCGTTGACCACGCAGCCCATGACCGCCAGCTTCATCTCTTCGACGCCGACGTAACGGCCCTTCCATCCCGGCATCTGCTCGCGCAGGTACGTCTGAATCTGCTCGGCCATTTCCTGGAAAAAAGTGCTGGTAGTGCGTCCGCAGCCCGGGCACGCCGTCACTTGCGGCGTGAAACTGCGAATGCCCATGGATTGCAGAATCTGCTGCGCCACGCGGACTTCTTCGGTTCGATCGCCATTGGGTGCGGGCGTCAGCGAAACTCGAATCGTGTCGCCAATGCCTTCCTGCAGCACCACGCCCATGGCCGCGCTCGATGCAACCACGCCCTTCGCGCCCATGCCGGCTTCCGTGAGTCCAAGATGGAGCGGATAGTTGCAGCGTGCCGCCAGCGCGCGGTACACGTCGATCAGATCCTGAACGCCGCTGACTTTCGCGCTCAGAATAATCTGATCGGGGCGCAGCCCGAATTGCTCGGCCAGTTGCGCCGAATTCAGCGCGCTCACCACCATGGCTTCCATGGTCACTTCGCGCGCGTCTTTGGGTTCGTCGAGCCGCGAATTCTCGTCCATCATGCGAGTCAGCAGCACCTGGTCGAGCGATCCCCAGTTCACGCCGATGCGCACCGGCTTCTGATACTTCACCGCGACTTCGATCATGGTGCGGAAGTTGGAGTCGCCGGTCTTTCCGATGCTGGCGTTGCCGGGATTGATGCGGTACTTGGCCAGATCGCGCGCGCATTCGGGATATTTGGTCAGCAGAACGTGCCCGTTGTAATGGAAGTCGCCGATGATCGGTACGCTGATGCCCTGCTTGTCGAGTTGCTCGACGATGTGAGGAACGGCCGCGGCCGCTTCGTCGTTGTTGACCGTGACTCGCACCAGTTCCGACCCGGCCCGCGCCAGCGCCGCGACTTGCTGCACCGTGGAGGGAATATCTGCCGTGTCGGTGTTGGTCATGGACTGCACCACAATCGGTGCATCCGACCCTACGCGCACGCCACCGACGACGGCAGTTACAGACTTTCTGCGTTGAATATCAGCCATATGGAAAGTTCCATTTTATCACGCAGAACTAGGGAGTCTGGAAGATGCACATCTTGAGGGTCTTAACCGAAGAGCTCACTATGCGATCCTATGCGAACTAACTGCAAGACTTCGGCGTCCGGCTTTCGGTAGATCAGCTGCAAATCGGGTCTGAGATGGCATTCGCGATGATCTTGCCAGACGCCTCCCAGTCCATGGTCGCGGCTCTTCTCGGCGAGAGGTGCGTGTTCGACTAGGAGGGAGACCATCTCGGAGACAAGGGAATCGAGGTCGCGTCGGTACTGCCCCTTCGTCTCGCGCTTGAAGTCGCGCTGAAAGGCGGTAGTACGCTCAATCCTCCGCATTCAGGTCTGCCATCAATTCGGAGACGTTGTTGAAGGATACCAGCCCACCGGCGCGCGCTTCTTTCATAGCTGCCGCAGTGGCAGGATTGGGGACCTTCAGTTCAAAAGGCAAAGCCTTCTCCGCGGCCACGCGGGTCAGCAAGACCCTTACAGCGTCTGAAACTGACAGCCCCATGGCTGAAAGCGCCTTGGCCGCTTGTGCCTTTACGCGTTTGTCGATGCGAATGTGAACCATTTCCGTCGCAGGCATGGGAAGTCCTCGTGAGATACATTGTATCTCATGGAGAACCGGGGGTCAAACAAAGGGTTTCCCATAGACGCTGGAGTGGAAGATGCATCGATGGCTCGACAATTCGCCGGTCCCGCGAATTACGGATTTCGTAACAAGAAACGACTCGGGCGGGGCAGCCGCCGGTGCTTTTCCCGAACTGGGATTCTCCCGTGAATCGCTGTCCCCCAAGCGCTTAACCGACCGAGTTTTCCCGTCCACCCTCCGGAAACGCGGAATTTGTAACGGATTGCCGGTTTTGGCGTCTGCGAAAGCTGCAGGCCTACAATTTCACTCAATTGGGAACGACCGAGCCTATCTGGGGCATTCACGCGCCGCTGTAACGCGGCACTCCGATTTCTCACCATACTTTGTCCGAATGGAGGTTTTTCCTATGAATCACCGCATCAAAGCAACTCAAACCGGGAAGAAACCACTCGAAATCCACCGCGACAATCCGGTCGCGCCAGCATGGCCGAGTTTTCAGGGAAACTCTGAGTTCGTGGGAACGAGTCCGAGCGGCCGGGTCACCGTGTTTGTTGATTCTGCGCTCGGCCAGCAAGCTCTCCAGAACGCTCAGGATCTGGTCAACGACGCCGATCGGGTCGTCACCGCCAACGACGGGATCTTCGGCACCACTGGGGGGCCGGTCAGCGTGATTGTGTTCGCCTTGGGCGGCGCCACCGACGGCACTGGCGGCGCGGACCACATGGGCTGCGATTACAGCACAGGAGCCGCGATCGAGGTCGACGCTTCCTTCAGCAACTCGGCCCGCGTTTCGGCCCTGTTTGAAGCCGAATTAAGCGAATGCTCGATGAACGGAAACCTGTGCGGCTTTAGCACCGGAGAAGCCCTTTCGCGCTGGTGCGCCAGCGTGATCGGGAACAACGCTCTGGCCGATTTCGCAACCGCACCACAATGGGTGCAGGATGGCGAGCTGAACTTCGTCGACCAGACTGACAACACCGACCAGAATGCCGACAGCACCGGCTGCGGAATGGCATTTCTCTCGTGGCTGATCAGCCAGGGCTACGGTTTGGAGAAGATCGCTCCGGCGATGGTCAGCCTGGGGGATTCCGGAACCTTGGCGCAGCTGTATGCGAACCTGACGTCGGACTCGGCCAGCAACGCCTGGAACAACTTTCAGAACGCAATCCAGAACCTGCCGAACGGCGTTACCAGCGACGATCCTTTCGGCGGATTAGCCAACCCCTTGCAGATGGCACATCTCGCTCCCCGGACAGCAGAGTTGGTGGGCAGGGTGTTTGCAGCCATAGTCTCTGATCTCACCGCGGGCCGACAGCCGGAACAAATGATCGCCAGTGTGCGGGCCGCCATGCTCCCCGTTTCCAACGCGAAGGCGCCCACGGTGTGTGCGCCCAAGTCGAAGCGGTTGCTTCCCCCGGCCAAGGGCGTTAAGGGCGAACACCAGCGCACAACCAGATCGGCATAAACCAATCGGCATTAACCAGTCGGTAGAAGAAGAAGGCCGGCAGCTGATTCATCAGCCGCCGGCCTTTTTGCGTGCACGCCCGAAGAATCGAAAGCAGTCTATCCGCCCACTCCTGAAATCTTCATCAAGTCGTTGAAGATGACCATGACCGCAAACAACACCAGAAAGACGAAAGCGGCCTGATAGACGCGTTCCTTGATGTTCATGCTGATATCGCGGCGCATCAGGCCTTCGATCAGCAGGAACAGGATCACGCCGCCGTCGAGGATGGGAATCGGCAGCAGGTTGAAAATACCGAGATTCAGGCTGATGGCAGCAGTTAACCCCATCAGCGGAGTCCAGCCTTTGCTGCGGGCCGCTTCTCCCGCGGCTTGGCCAATCCGGATTGGCCCTTCAATCGATTTCAGCGGCATCTTGTGCTGCGCCATCTTCTTTACGAGCTTCAGAATGAGCAGCGCATTCTGCTGGTTTTCTTGCCAGGACTTGTTCAGGGCCGGCCCGAAGGGCAAGGTCTTGACCTTCATCTCCACGGTGCCGACGCCGATGCGATAGCGCTTCTCCGAAAGTACGGGCTGAAGCGTAAATGTTTTCTGTTCGTTATTCCGCTGTACGGTCAGCGTGATCGGCTTGTCCTTGGTGACTTCCAGGCTCTCGATCATTTCCCCCAAAGCCGTTACCGGTTTGCCGTCGAGCTCCAGGATCCTGTCGCCTTCCTTCAGGCCTGCCTTCTCCGCTGGCATCTTCTCCTGGATATCGGTAATGGTGAGAGTTTTTTCCTTCGGCGCCCAGCCCGCGTATCCGATCCCATCCATCCCCATCGCCTCAGGCGCCAACGTCTTCTCCAGTGTCTGCCCGTTGCGGTCAATATCGACCACGAGGGACTGGCCGGGGCTGAAGGCTTCCTCTTGCTGGACCTGCTCCCATGTGGGATTCTGCACATCACCGATGCGCGTAATGCGGTCGCCGATCTGGAAACCGGTCTTTGCAGCCGGCGTGTCCTTCGCCACCCATCCAATTACCGGCGCGTTGTCGTAATAAGCCGGGTACTCGTAATGCACCATGTAGACCGTAGTCAGCAGAAAGATCGCCAGCAGAATGTTCATGGTCGGCCCGGCGATCGCGATCAGGAAGCGGTGCCAGCGCGAGTGATTCATAAACTCGCGCGGATCGTCGGAGCGCTCGTCCATGGGGTTCTCGCCGCTCATCTTGACGTAGCCGCCGAGCGGGATCGCGTTGATGCGGTAGTCGGTCTCGCCCCGGCGGAAGCCCACCAGTCGCTTGCCAAAGCCGATGGCGAACTGCTCCACCCGCACGCCCAGCCACTTGGCCACGGCATAGTGGCCAAACTCGTGGATCAGGATCATGAAGCCAAGGACTGCAACCACCGCTACAAGGGAAGTCAGGAAATCAGACATAATCGAGGTACGTACTCTCCAGCTGGTTAGATTCCAAAATTATGCGAAAGATGTTGTCCGGGGCCCGTGAATTTTCTTTCTATCCGCCACCCGCTGTTGCGCCAACTGGCGGGCTTCGGCGTCGGCTTCGAGGACTTTCCCAATAGACTCCAGGTGCCCTGAATTGGTTTCCGTCAGAACGTCTTCGATAATCCTGGGAATGTCGTTGAAGCCAATGCTGCCTTCCAGAAACGCCGCTACGGCCACTTCGTCGGCCGCGTTCAGTGCCACGGTCTTTGCGCCGCCGGCCTCCGCGGCCTCGTACGCCAGACGCAGACAAGGGAATTTTGTCAGGTCTGGGGGACAGAAGTCCAGATGACGCAAGTCACTGACCGCAAAGCGCATATCCGACGCAATCCGCTCTGGATATGTTAAAGCGTACAGAATCGGCAACCGCATGTCGGTCACTGAAAACTGTGCAAGTATACTTCCATCCACAAACTCGACCATCGAATGGATTGTCGACTGCGGGTGGACAATCACTTCCACTTTTCCGGGAGGCATGTGAAATAGTCTGCACGCTTCAATTACTTCGAAGCCTTTATTCATCAGCGTGGCCGAGTCGATCGTGATCCGCCGCCCCATCTTCCAGGTAGGATGGTTCAGCGCCTGCTCGACGGTGATCGAAGCAAATTCCGAGTGCGGCGTGTTCAGAAACGGCCCGCCCGAAGCCGTCAGCCAGATGCGTGAGACCTCGTCCATGCGCCCGCCGCGCAGGCACTGATGTACGGCGTTGTGCTCGCTGTCGATGGGCAGCAGCGGCTTGCCTTGCCGGCGGGCCTCAGCAGTGATCAGTTCACCGGCGGCGACCAGACATTCTTTGTTGGCTAGCCCAACAACTTTGCCTGCGCGCACGGCCTCATACGTCGCCTCGAGCCCAGCCACGCCCACGATGGCACTGACCACGAAGTCCACTTCCGCGTGCGTTGCGACCCGAACCGTGCCCGCCGCACCGTGCACAACTTCGATCTTGCTAAGGCCTTCTTTCTTTAGCCTCGTCCGCAGAGCGTCGGCGTCTCTTTCTGACGCCATCGAAATGATGCGCGGACGCCAGCGCAGCGCCTGCTCAAACGCCGCCTCAAGGTTCGATCCGGCCGCCAGCGTCACAATCTGAAACCGGTCCGGATACGACTCGGCGACACTCAGCGTACTGCGGCCAATCGATCCGGTCGATCCCAGGATGGCGATGCGTTTCATGGTTATTGGAAGCTCATTTCGTTGCGGCCAATCCCACCGCGTAATGGTCAATCCAATCTCGCTGCTCAGATGTTTCGGGAACGGGAACGCCGCGCGCTGCCGACGCCATCTCCACAGCAGCTCCCGGGCTCATCCCTTTTCGAACCAGCAGACAAGCCGCCACCAGTCCGCTGCGGCCGATTCCCTGACGGCAATGGACAACCACGTTCTTGCCGTCCGACAGTGTGCGAGTAACTTTCTCCAAAACCTCCGACCATTTCGCTTCTGACCTCGGAATCTGGCGATCTGGAATCGGAAACGAATCGAATTCCATTCCTTGCGTTGTCGCTTCGCCCGCTTCACCGCGGAGATCCATCTCTCGTTCCTCCTCCGGTGTGAGCAACGAAAGTACTGCGTCTATGCCGGCCCGCTTCCAGTTGGCGATGTCATCCTGCAGCCAGTCTCCGCCACGCGGACGGGCGGCCATGGCCAGCTTCCCGCGCCACGGCCCATCGAGCCAATAGAGTTCTTTCCGCGTCATTGCTCTTGATCCTTCACGACAACGTCCCGGGGAAGACCGTCAACATCGACGCCCGCCGCCGGAGAATATGGATGCGGTGATGTCCATCCAGTATAGTTCCTTCCCGCCGAGTTTTCAGACAACCCTCCTGGCCCGGCAGTAAGGAGGCCAGCAGGGCTTCGGTCGAAAGCCGCTCCAGTCGCGCAATCTTGAGTGTATTCAGGGAGCTATCGGGGTGAAGAGGTTTCAAGGGCGGATACTGAGCTGGGTCCACCATAATGCCGACTAGCCCCTACTGCATGACGCGCCAAGCCGTATAAAACCACACCACCGGCGCAGCAAACAGCAGAGCGTCGATGC